>OGYQ01000252.1_pt1 | contig 67971 bp, 61 predicted proteins | sample 1576641 | NCBI WGS metagenome assembly OGYQ01 (sample SAMEA3541476, study PRJEB24748) | human gut metagenome | biome: human gut; feature: human-associated habitat; material: faeces | place: China | collected 2012 | reverse complement strand
TGTTGAATTTTCAGAACTAAAAGATTTCATGAATGTTCCGGTGAAAAATTTTTCATCTGGTATGATATCACGATTAGCATTTGCCATTGCGACAGTTGGAATTCCGGATATTCTGATTGTGGACGAAGTGCTGTCGGTTGGTGATTTCCATTTTCAGGAGAAATGCGAGAAAAGGATTTTTAATATGATGGATAAGGGAACAACGATTTTATTTGTTTCTCATAGTATTCAGCAGGTAAAGAGAATTTGTAATAAGATTGTATGGCTGGATCATGGTAATTTAAAAATGCTTGGTTCTACACAGGAAGTTTGTGATATATATGAAAGATCGTAATAATAGAGGGTGAAAGATGAAAACTATAAAGCGAATAATATGTATTGTCATAGTTGTTGCAATAGCCTTTTTTTATGCACAAGTTGATAAATTGTCTTATTTCTATGATAGGAAACAAGATACCGGAGATTACATTGCTACCGGAATTTTGACAGATAGAGAGTTGACACAGGAATTTGTAATCAATACAGACCGAATAGTGGGTATACAGATAAAAGCAACAGTATATGGCGAAGTAGAAAAAGTAGAGGTTTTTTACAAGCTTATAGACAATGAGACTGAGAAAGTGATATGCGAAGGGACCATTCCTGGGACGGATTTTGAAAACAGCAGATTTTATGATTTTGCTTTTCATACAAAAGAGTCACTTGCCGGTAAAAGTGTTACACTGGTTCTTGGCGAGACGGGTTCGGATAAAACAAATGGAATAGGTTTTAGTGTCGGAGATAAAGGGAGCTCCGGTATAAGTGGAGAGTTATATGTTGGAGGCAACTCTACGGCAGGAACTTTGGTCGCGAGAACTGTTGATCATGGATTTGACATAGAAACTTTTGTGATCTTTTTAGCGTTTATTGCTTACATTGTGATTTTCATGAAAATACTGTATAAATTGTTTAAGTAAAGGTAGAAAAGAGGAAATATTAATGGGGAATATGCTGGAGTTAGTTTCGACAAGGTTACATTATTGTGATGAAAAATTATTCTTAGTACAAGGATTTTTTTCGGAGAATAAAATCGGGCAGAATAAAATTTTTATAACGGTGGATGGGAAAAAAGTGCCTGTAAAGATGGAAACCAGAGAGGGAGTGGAGGTCAGACAGAGGTACGGATCCTATTCCTTCCCAATTGACACAGAATACTTTTTCTGGGCGAGACTTCCAGAAGATATTCGTGAAAGAAAGAAAATAGAAGTCTGGGAAGATAGAAGTGGGAAATTAAAAAAAATATTCAGTATTACAACGAAAAAACTTTTTGAGGATCGGAAAGCATTTGTTTATCATATTGACCGTGTCTACAGCGAGGGAAAGAAGAATTTTGTGACGGGCTGGGTGATTTGGGAAGAAGGTCTTTCGATTGTACTGTATGACGAAAAGGGAAGAGAGATAAAGTCAGTAATCCGATATGAATACAGGCGCGATGTTGTGGAAGGTTTTCTTGAGGTTGATCCAGAATTAGTACGTGGGTTCAAAATAGTATTTGACGCTGAGGAAAGCAATAGAGTTTCTATATGCTTTAAAACTGATAAGAAGCAGATTGTGGAAGAACGGAAATTAAATCGGGGGAAAGTCGAAAAAGCAGGAGAAAGGATTGCAAATGTGGCTAATAAAACAGTCACATTTTACAAAAGGCATGGGCTTCAGGAAACAATTATAAAGGCAAAGGATAAACTGACAAAACGCAATGAGGTGAAATATGAGAAATGGCTCAGACACCATATGCCATCAAAAGCAATGCTGGCGAAACAGCGTCAGCGTAAATTTGATAATATACCTAAGATCAGTATAGTTGTTCCACTGTATAAAACACCTGAAAATTACTTGAAAGAGATGATAGAGTCTGTCCGGAGTCAGACTTATTCTAACTGGGAGTTGTGTTTGTCGGATGGGAGTGGAAAGGATTCTCCTATCCAGAATATATTAAAGAATTATCAGGAGAAGGATAAAAGGATTAAGGTTGTTTATACTGGGGAGCAAATGCAGATATCAGAAAACACTAATAAAGGTTTAGAACTGGCGACGGGAGAATTCGTAGCCTTTGCGGACCATGACGATCTTCTGCCTCCCAATGCGTTGTACGAGTGTGTGAGGGCTATCAATAAACATCCTAAAATCCGGGCTATTTATACGGATGAGGACAAAATATCCATGGATGGGAAAAAGCATTTTCAGCCACATTTTAAGCCTGATTTTAACAGGGATCTTTTGAATTCTACAAACTATTTCTGCCATTTGTTTGTTGTTGACAAAAGAGTGGTGGATAAAGTAGGTGGCCTAAATCCGGAGTATGATGGCGCGCAGGATTATGATTTTGTTCTGAGATGCAGTGAAGTGACCCGGAACATATACCATATACCGAAGATACTGTATCACTGGCGGGCTCATATGGATTCTACTGCTGAGAATCCGGAAAGCAAAATGTATGCATTTGAGGCAGGGGCGAGAGCTATTGCCGCACATTATAAAAGGATAGGAATAGATAATGCCGAGGTTACCCAGACAGAGTGCCTGGGTGTATACAGAACTCATTATAAAATAGAAGAAGAACCGTTAGTGTCCATTATCATTCCCAATAAAGACCATACAGATGATCTGGATACATGCCTGAAATCAATAGAGCGGACGAACTATCACAATTATGAAGTGATAGTGGTGGAAAATAATAGTACAGAAGATAAGACATTTGAGTATTATAAAACGCTTCAAGAACGTGATAACGTAAAAGTTATTTATTGGAAGGATGAGTTTAATTATTCTGCAATTAACAATTATGGTGTTTCTCAGGCAAAGGGAGAGTATTTGTTGTTCTTGAACAATGATACGGAAATGATCAACAAAGAATGTATACATGAATTGCTTGGTTTCTGTATGCGGGAAGATGTCGGTGTTGTAGGAGCGCGACTTTATTTTCCTGATAATACAATCCAGCATGCCGGAGTCGTAATTGGACTTGGAGGAATAGCGGGACATGTCTTCTTGAATACGCCAAGAGAAGACGTGGGCTATTTTGCCAGAATCATTACACAGCAGGATTATAGTGCAGTTACTGCGGCTTGTATCATGGTGAAAAAGAAAGTCTTTGAAGAAGTTCATGGATTTGACACGGAATTAGTAGTTGCATTCAATGATGTGGATTTGTGCTTGCGTATCCGGGAGAAGGGTTATCTGGTAGTGTATAATCCATATGCTGAACTGTATCATTATGAGTCCAAATCCAGGGGAAGTGACAATACACCGGATAAAATAGAACGGTTCAATAGAGAGACGGCATTTTTTGAGAAGCGCTGGGAGAAAATACTCAGAACGGGTGATCCGTACTATAATAGAAATTTTGCGATTGATAAGTTTGACTGCAGTTTGAGATAATAGTTTGGGAGGTGTAAAAATGGCAATGGTTACTATATTTTTATCATCTTATAATCATGAAAAACATATTGGTGAAAGTATAGAAAGTATTTTAGCACAAACTTTTGCGGATTTTAAGTTGATAATAGTAGATGATTGTTCACAAGATTCCAGTTGGGAAATTATCTCAGAGTATGCGGAAAAGGATTCAAGAATCAAGGCAATTCGTCATAATTATAATTGGGGGCGCCTTGGTATGAAAGCAATGCTCAATGACGTGGAAGGAGAATATATTGCAATAGCCCATTGCGACGATAAATGGGAACCTACAAAATTAGAAAAGCAAATAAAGGTATTAAAAGAAAGAGAGGTTGCTGCTTGCTTTACATTAGTAAAACTTATCAATGATGAAGGAGGCACAATCAAGAAAAAAGATCATCATTATTATGGCCTGTTTGATCAGCCTAATCGTACCAGGTATGAATGGTTGAACTATTTTTTTTATTACGGAAATTGCCTATGTCATCCGAGCCTATTAATAAAAAAATATGCTTATTTAAAATACGACCTTATTCCTAAAGGATTGCATGGTTATCCGGATTTTTGTCAATGGATTCGTCTATGTAAAAATGAAGATATATATATTTTGCAAGAAAGATTGACTTATTTTAGGATACATGGAGATGAGTCTAATTCAAGCGGATGGACTGAAGAAAATTTAAAACGTATCTTTATAGAAGAAAAATTAATTTTAGATGAATTTGTAGAAATCGCAGATAGTGGAGAACTCATAAAAGTATTTCCAGAAGCAGAGAAATATATTATTGGCAATCAGATTATAGATAGATTTGCGTTGGCAAAGATAATGTTAAAGTCTCCTAAAAGTTCATATATCCTAAAAGGTTTGGAAATAATATATGAGTTGTTTCAAAATGATTTAATAGCAGAAGAACTACAAAGTTTATATAATTATGGCGAAAAAGATTATAATTTTGACAAGCAACAAAATGATGTGTTTCATATGCTTGGCGAGGAAAAGTATATGAATTCTACGATATACTTCCAAAATGAAGAGGGAGATTATCAAGAGGATAATAAAATTGAAATGAGAGTATTTTTAAAGCCATCAGGTGAGTTTTCGTTAAAGTTATCGATTCCTTCAGTAGGGGAAGAAAGAAAAGCGAAAAGTATACGTTTGGATTTAGATGAAGGGAAATATCGGAGATTTCAACTTTATCAAGTGATTAATAATGATAAAAAGATTACACACAGGCCTTTAAATGGAATAAGAAAGGAGAATATCGATACCTTTTATACGATGGATCCACAGTATGAACTATATAATGTTAGTTATGGGAAAATTGAAATTCAAGGAAAAACAGAGCCTATACCGACAGAAGAGATTGAAAATTATATTTTGCATCTTAAAACCATTTGTGCAGCAAGTCGTGAGAAGAAAAAATTTATTTTAAAGAGAGTAATAAAAAATCTAAGAAACAGTAAAAAGGAATAAGTATATGGATCAGGAGCACTTCATAAATAAAATGGATAATATGTTAAGTGATGGGTATACCAAAAAATTTGCACGATACTATTTGATGTTGTTAGAACAAGAGGAAAATTGTGGATTATTCAATAAAGAATATATGAAATGGGCGCATTCGCATGGCTTTTTGGCTGAAAACGCATTATCTTATCAGCTCACAGAAGCAAATTATAAAAATTATTTATCGGATTATGATTATTATAGAATCTGGCCGTTAAATAGCTGGGCAAGGATTTGGATTAATGATAAATTGACCCTAAGATATATGTTGGAAGATGAGAAATTCCGTAAATTTATGCCAGAGTATTATTTTTATACATCTACAGATGGGCTTAGAAAGCTGATAGATACTCCAAATGAAGGACAGGACTATTGTGCCTTTTTTGAACTTTTAAAAAAGAAAAAGCGATTTGCTTGTAAACCATGTAATGGTTCTGGAGCACAGGGTTTTTTTAAAATATCATTTGATGGTAAACAATATTATTTGAATAAAAAATTGCGGACTAAAGAAGGAATTGTTGAATTTATAGATGAACACCCCAATTATTTGTTTACAGAATATTTATATCCAAATGATTATTTTCAGAAAATAAGCCCTCAAATACATACATTACGATTGGTTGTATTGAATGAGACGGGATGCAAGCCTATGCTTGTTAGAGGAGGATATTTACGGTTTGCAACGGAAGCACATGGAGAAGCAAATCATCTTAATTCTGCAGAAGAATGTTTGGCGCAATATGATTTAGTTACAGAGGTAGATGTCGATACAGGTGAGTTTGGAAATGCAAGGGCTGTATTTAAAAATAGGATCGATGATGTAGAAATTCATCCGGATACTGGAAGGCCATTATGCGGAAAGATACCAGAGTGGGAGCAGGTGAAAAGGTGTGTATATGATATATCGAAGAGATTATTTTATGAAGAATATATGGGATTCGATATAGGTATAACAGATAAAGGAATAAAAATCATGGAGATAAACTCCCATCCAGGTATCAAGTATATGCAAATATATCGCCCTTTTTTGAAAGATCCAGAATTGAAGAGATATTTTCATAAAAAAATAAGCGTTATTGATAAGTTGAGTAAAGAAGAAAAAAAGATAAGAGAGAATATTCCGAGATAGGGGATAAAAATGAAGAAAATTATGGTATTGGCGGGAACTTATTGGCAAATTCCTTTAATAAAAAAGTTAAAGAAGATGGGAAATTGGGTTATAAATGTTAATCCGTACCCTAATTCCCCTGCATTTAAATATGCGGATCAATATGTATTATTAGATATTTTGGATAAAGAAAAGTGTTTAGCCTGTGCTCAAGAGAATCAGGTTGATGCAATTATGTCGGAGCAGTGTGACATTGCGAATCCAACAGTAGCGTATGTTTCGGATAGACTAGGCTTAAAATCAATTGGAAGCGAACAAGCAGAATTATATACTAATAAAGTAAGAATGAGAGAGTTTTGCCAGAAAAATGATTTTCCATATCCAGATTTTAAAAAATGTAGTACTTTAGAAGAAGCGAAGAAGTTTTTTGGGGATGTTGGTAAAGAGATTATTATAAAGCCACTTGATAGTAATAGTAGTAGAGGAGTTTATCTAATCAGATCGGTTGAGGATTTGGAAAAAAATTTTGAGAATGCGAAAGTGTATTCGAAAATCGAGAATGCGGTATTGTGCGAGCGTTATATTCACGGAACAGAGTTTACTGTTGATGGCATTATGACGGATTCGGGACATATATCATTGGCTGTTTCTGAAAAGAGACATTATGCTTATAATATGAATATTGCATCTACTTTGTTTTTTTCAAATGTTAGCACAGAATACGACTATACTTTGCTGAAGAAAATGAATGATGAATTAGTTAATAAGACGTGTTTGCCTTTTGGTCTTACACATGCAGAATATAAATATGAAAACGGAAAATTTATTTTAATTGAGATAGGCGCTAGAGGTGGTGGTAATCTGATTTCTTCACATATCGTTCCTTTAATGTCTGGGGTTGATAACTATGATTTTTTGATAAAAAAAACTCTTGGCGAACATGTAAAAGTATCCTATAAACTAACAGATGAGATGAAAGAACGTTGCGCTGTCTTAAAATTTTTTGATACACCAAATGCTGGTGGCTGTGTAAAAGATGTTAAAGGTATTCAGATTTTAGAAAAGAATCCTAATATAATCACATATCAGTTTAACTTTAAAAGAGGGGATGTTATAAAAAAACCAGAAAATGATAGTGCAAGAATAGGATTTTATATTGCTTATGAAAGACAAAAGAAGGAATTAGAAGAATTGATGCAATTAATTGACGAAAAGGTTGTGATTGAATATGAAAATGAGAGATAAAATAATAGAGTATATAAAATGTAATAGAGTTTCGACAACAGAAGTGGCAGATTGTTTAGGCAAAACAGGAGTTATTCCAGATGTAATGCCAATCAGATCAGGTTATTTTCAAGTCGGAAAGGTAAAATGGGTATACGCATTTGATGAATCAAATTGGTCAGTTCATGAACAGATAACAAATACAGAAAAAGAAGATATAGTGCTTATAGATACATTTGGATGTAATGGGAGAGCTGTTATTGGGGAGTTGGTAAGTAAATATATTCTTTTATATAGACAGGCATCTGCGATTGTTGCATTGGCGCCTATGCGAGATGCAGCAGCGCTATTAAAAGAGAATTATCCGATTTGGTGTAAAGGGTTTAATCCAGTGGGGTGTTTTAATAAAAAATCTAATAATTTTCCTCAAGGAGACATATTAAAAGAACATAAAGAAAAATATGATGGCGCTATTGCTGTTTGTGATGATTGTGGAGTTGTTTTAATACCAAAAGAATTTCATGATGAGAATTTCTATCAGAAATTGGAAGCAATTGAGGAACAAGAAGATATTTGGTTTGAACGTTTGGATCGCTTTAAAGAGAATACATTTGAAATTGTGTGCTTAAAAAAATATTTGGAGAAAAAATATTAGGATGATTATTCTAAAAAGAATAGAGAAAAATAACGTTGGAAAAAGCCTAAGGTTTCTAGAAAATGTATATAGCCCTCCGCTTTCAAAGCGGATTCCTAACTACAATCAATATATTAACAAGCTAGAAAATAGTGCATTTAATTATGGGGCTTTTTTTAAGGATGAGATTGTAGGGTTTATCAGTTTCTATGCAAATAATACGGTTTCAAAAGAAGCTTACATTACACAACTTGTCGTAAAACAGGCTAAGCAGAAAATGGGAATAGGGAAAGCATTAATTATCTTATGTAAGGAAGAGGCAAAAAATGCAGGAATGGAAACACTTCGATTAGAAGTGAGGAAAAACAATGGAAATGCTATTTGCTTTTATAAAAAAATGGGGTTTCAATTTGAAGATGAAAAAGAAGAGAGCATATATATGCGATGTCAGTTGAAATAAAAATATTTTATCAAAAACAGAGGAATAAAATGGATCGAATTAATGTAACAAGATCTTCTATGCCTCCTTTTGAAGAATACATAGAAGAAATTAGAGATTTGTGGGAATCGCATTGGTTGACAAATATGGGAGTTAAGCATGCAGAATTAGAAAGTAAGTTAAAGGACTATTTAGATGTAGAGGGAGTGTCATTACTGACTAATGGGCACATGGCATTAGAATTAGTCATTCAAGCACTGGGAATTCAAGGTGAGGTCATAACAACTCCTTTTACGTTTGCTTCAACGACACATGCAATTGTACGCAATGGGTTAACTCCAGTTTTTTGTGATATAAATTCTAGTGACTATACGATAGATGTGACTAAGATAGAACGGTTGATCACGAATAAAACAAGTGCGATTTTACCAGTTCATGTATATGGAAATGTCTGTAAGGTGGACGAAATTGCAAAAATTGCCAAAAAATATAATTTGAAAGTAATATATGATGCAGCACATGCGTTTGGAGTTCGATATAAGAATCGAGGGATAGGAAGTTTTGGTAATGCATCTTGTTTTAGCTTTCATGCTACAAAGGTTTTTAATACAGTGGAAGGAGGAGCTGTCTGTTTTCGGGAAAAAGAAATAGGGGAAAATTTGTATCGATTAAAAAATTTTGGAATACGTGGACCAGAAATTGTTGATGGAATAGGGGCAAATGCTAAATTAAATGAATTTTGTGCAGCTATGGGAATCTGTAATTTGCGTCATATCAATGAAGAGATAGAAAAGAGACGAAGTGTTACGAACTGGTATAGGGAGAGATTGGGAAAAATTGAAGGGCTACAATTAAATACGTTGCAAGAAGATGTCGTTCCTAATTATTCGTATTTCCCTGTTGTATTCGATGAAAAGAAGTTTGGAGTTGGACGAGATATAATTTATGAGGAATTAAGGAAAAACAATATATATTCAAGAAAATATTTTTATCCACTAACTAATACGTTTGAATGTTATAGGGGGAGATTTGACAGAAATGAAACTCCGATAGCACTAGATGTTTCTAAAAGGATACTAACTCTTCCGCTATATGCAGATTTATCGGAAGAAGAAGTGGATAAAATCTGTAGAGTCATTTTATCTATGAAAAAAGTATAGTCAGTCATAGACAATTTTTTATAGTTGTAAAGAAAGAATTAGAAATTGGCATTATGGGTGGATGATAGACCTATTTTATTAATTGTAGTAGGGGTGAGTTACGATGTACAAGTTATTTAAGAAGAAATTCATAGCGTTTATATTAAGCTTTGCATTGATAGCCAGTGTATTGCCAGTGAACATCTCACTGGCAGCGGAAGCAGAGGATTCTGCGGATACGCAAGTGGAGAGTATACAAGACAACACGGCAGAAAGTGCAGGGGAATCAACAGACGATATTCAAGAGGGGGCATCTGTTGCAGAGGAGAGGACGGAGACAGGATCTGCAGATGGACAGGCTGTGCCGGAAAGCGAAGGGACATCGGATGAGCCGGTGAGTTTAGAGCCGCAGGTACAGTACATCTATGTAGAGTCGCCATACTTAATTCCGCCGGCATCGCAGAAAATTGCTGTTTCTTTCCAGGAGGGACTGGAGCCCTCAGCGGCTGTTTTGGTCTATGAAAACGAGACGACAGGGGAACAATTCACAAGTCAGGCAAGTGAGACTGATGGCGAAGCCGTGATGTTTACCATGGACTATTCAGAGGATAGCCAGGCAGCTACTTATCATTTGCTGAAAGTAACGGTAGAAGTTGCCGGTGTTTCCTATGATATTGATCTGAATGATATTGGGATTGATTCCAGATATGGAGTGAATCAAGAGTGTGTTACGGAGCCGGACGCGGTGGTAGAAGAGGATAGTGCAAGTGGGCGTTCCTCTGATCAGCCTGGCGTTTCCGCCACATTTATGACATTTGATGATGAAGGCAATCTGGTGGAAAATGCATCTGCAGAAGATGCGATTGCGGATGCGTCTGCAGATGTGACAGGAAACAGTAAAGCAAGAAGCGCAGCCAGAACAACAAAAGCAGAAAATTTAGTGGTAGTGCTGGATCCTGGACATGGGGGTACGGATGCTGGAGCTGTCGGGGTTAATGGTGCCTATGAGAAAAATTTGACATTAAAGATAGCTCAGTATTGTAAAGCAGAACTTGAGCAGTACAGTGGTGTTACTGTCTATATGACACGTACTGGCGATACCTATCCAGGAGGATCTGGTGGAGCATCCGCAGACCTAACTAACCGGGTAGCCTATGCGAAAAGTGTGGGCGCTGATGTATTAGTCAGTATCCACTTAAACTCCACAGGATATGGAACAGCTCATGGAGCAGAGGTTTATTATCCAAACAGCAGTTACCGTCCGGAGATTGGAAGTGAAGGCCAGAATCTTGCACAAAAGATCCAGAACGAGTTGGTAAATCTGGGATTGACTAACCGTGGGATCAAGATACGGAATACAGCAAATGGCAGTACATATCCAGATGGTTCTCCATCTGATTATTATGGACTGATCTGGCGGGCAAAGGAAGCTGGATTCCCGGCGATTATTATTGAACATGCTTTTATAGACAATCAGAGTGATTACAATAATTTTCTGAGTTCTGATGCAAAACTTCAGAGTCTTGGCGTAGCAGATGCTACTGGTATTGCAGCAGCCTATGGCTTGAGTAAGGGAAAATGGGTGCAGGATGAAAAGGGCTGGAGATGGCAGTATGGAGACGGCACATATGCCAAAGAAACCTGGGTTTTAACGGGCGGCTCTTGGTATTATATGGGAAGTGATACCTATATGCTGACAGGCTGGCAGACGATAGGCGGCGCAAAATATTACCTTAATCCAGCTAATGGCGCAATGCATACTGGATGGCTGCAGCAGGACGGTAAATGGTATTATCTGAATGCCAGCGGAGCTATGGCTTCCAATGGCTGGATCTGGGTAGGAAGCAGCTGCTATTATCTGGATGAAAATGGCGTCATGGCTTCTGATATCTGGATTGATGATTATTATGTGGATGCCAGCGGCGCATGGGTCCAGGGATGGGTAAAACCTGGATGGATTCAGAGTGGCAGCCGCTGGTGGTACCGTCATAAGGATGGCGGATATACCAGATCAAACTGGGAAATGATAGATGGGAAATGGTATTATTTTGATGCTGCAGGCTGGATGACAACCGGCTGGCAGCTGGTGGGAAGCACCTGGTACTACATGGATGGATCCGGAGCGATGTTGACCGGCTGGCAGACAATAGGCGGAGCAAAATATTACCTTAATGGATCCGGAGCGATGTTGACCGGTTGGCAGATAATTGGCGGAAAATGGTATTACTTTGATAGTTCCGGAGCGATGGCTGCAGATACCTGGGTCGGTGAGTATTATGTAGACAAGGATGGTGTCTGGGATACAAGCAAAGTTAAGCCACAGTGGATTTTGAGTGGAAGCCGCTGGTGGTATCGCCATGGAGATGGCAGTTATACAAAATCAAACTGGGAACAAATTAACGGCCAGTGGTACTATTTTGATGCGGCAGGTTGGATGGTGACCGGCTGGCAGTTAGTGGGAAATACCTGGTATTATCTGAATAGTTCCGGTGCGATGGTGACTGGCTGGCTGTTATTAGGAAATACTTGGTACTATCTGGATAGTTCAGGAGCGATGTTGACCGGCTGGCAGACGATAGGAGGAGCAAAGTATTACCTTAATGGATCCGGAGCGATGTTGACTGGTTGGCAGGTAATTGGCGGCAAATGGTACTATTTTAATACTTCTGGGGCGATGGCTGCAGATACCTGGATTGGAGAGTATTACGTAGACAAGGATGGTGTTTGGGACACAAGCAAAGTTAAGCCGCAGTGGATTTTGAGTGGAAGCCGCTGGTGGTATCGCCATGAAGATGGAAGCTATACAAAATCAAACTGGGAACAAATTAATGACCAGTGGTATTATTTTGATGCGGCGGGCTGGATGGTGACCGGCTGGGCAATAGTAGGAGATTATTGGTACTATATGGATGCTTCTGGAGCGATGCATATAGGATGGCTGAATGAGGGTGGAAACCAGTATTATTTGAATCCATCTGGAAATACATATGGGCCGGCAGGAGCAATGGCAACAGGATACAGGGAAATTGACGGGACGTGGTATTATTTCAATAAAGGATATTCTCCGACAGGTGCATTATATTATACCGGTGTTACTCCGATTATGGGAACTTCGGTTTTGGGCAGTGACAAAAATACTGTGGTTCAGAAAATGGTCACCACATATATGAATTCAAAGAAAAGCTATCCAAGTGATGCATTAGGAAAAGGCGGTGCGGATAATATTACGGAATTCTGCGAAATTTTATATGATGAGGCTGTATATGAGGGGGTAAAGCCTGAAGTGGTATTTGCGCAGGCCATGCATGAGACCGGCTGGCTGCAGTTTGGCGGAGATGTCAAGATCGAACAGTTTAACTTTGCAGGGATCGGAGCCGTAGGCGGCGGAGCAGCAGGCGCTTCCTTTGAGAATGTGACGATTGGACTGAGGGCTCAGGTACAGCATCTGAAGGCATATGCATCTACAGAGCCGTTAAACCGGCCGGGCACTCCGGCAGATCCAAGGTTTAACCTAGTGGCAAGAGGGACTGCTCCCTATGTAGAGTGGCTGGGGATCAACGAGAATCCTTATGGAAAGGGCTGGGCTGGATCGCTTCGGTATGGGATCAATCTGGTGAAATCCTTTATTGTTCCGATGGAGACATAGTAGAAATGGGGTGAGCCTATGAAAAAGTTATCTAAGCTTTTTATGCTTTTGACCGTATGCATATTAGTGATGTCTGGATGTCAGCAAAAAGAAGAAGAGACAAAAGAAGAGAAGCAGGCAGAAGCATTGGAAATTGAAAACAAGACAGATGATTCTGAAGAAAAGGACGATAGCGAAGAACAAGAATCAGAAGATACAGCTCAGCCAGAACAGCAGGAGGCATCTCCGGAGACAAAGACAGTAACCATTTATTCCCCGAATGAAAATGCGGATGGTTTTGTAACAAGCCAGGCAGAAACCACAGAAGTGACGGAAAGCTGGGTTATGGAGCAGCTGATTGCAAAAGGGGTAGTTCCGGGTGATGTACGAGTATTGTCTTGTACAGAAACGCAGGAGACAGGAGTGAATTCTCTGAAACTGGATCTGAGTCAGGCATTTGGAACGTTCCTGCAGTCTATGGGGACTGCAGGAGAATATGTGGCACTGGGAAGTGTATGTAATACATATCTGGATGCATTTGGATGTGAACAGATACAGATTACGGTGGAAGGGAATACTTTAGCGACTGGACATGCAGAATATCCAGGATATTTGACGAGATTCGAATAGGCGGACAGTTATGAAAAAACCAGGTTATTATTCTTCCGGTGAGTTCGCCCGCATGGCGGGCGTGACTCTCCGGACGATACGTTATTATGACAAACAGAATATTTTAAAGCCCTCGCTTGTCAGTGAAGCGGGGGCACGTTTCTATACGGATGAAGATTTTGCAAGGCTCCAGCAGATCCTTTTGCTGAAGTATCTTGGCTTTTCCTTGGATGATATCCGGGAGATGACTGTGGTAGATTCGGATTATCATTTTATGCTAGATTCGTTGAAAATCCAGTTGAAGCTGGTGCAGGACCGGATTGAACAAATGCAGCTGGTGGAACAGGCTATTAAAGAGACTACAGAGTCTATTCAGGAGGAGCACACAGTGGATTGGAGCCGGATGCTGAACCTGATCCATCTGACTGGCATGGAACAAAGCCTGAAAAACCAGTACCAGAATGCATCGAATATTTCTTCCAGGATCAGTCTTCACAGCCTGTATGCACAAAATCCGGAAGGGTGGTTTCCATGGATTTTCAGACAGTGTGAGATCCATCCAGGCATGCGGATCCTGGAAGTAGGATGTGGGGACGGAGCCCTTTGGATACAGAATAGGGAGCGGCTGCCGGAAGACATTCAGGTTATATTGTCAGATGTCTCAGAGGGAATGTTAAGAGATGCCAGACGTGCGCTCGGGACGGAAGACAGCAGATTTGATTTTCGGGTTTTGGACTGTCAGCAGATCCCTTATCCAGAGAATACGTTCAATCTGGTGGTGGCAAACCATGTTCTATTTTATTGTGATGATCTGCAGAAGGCAGTATCTGAGATCCGAAGAGTGTTAAAGCCGGGAGGACGACTGGTATGCAGCGCCTATGGGAATGATCACATGAAAGAGGTCAGTGAACTGGTGCAGGCTTTTGATGAACATATCGTACTTTCGGCGGAAAAACTTTACGAACGGTTTGGAAGAGAGAATGGGGCCGAGATTTTAGGATGTTGTTTTGAAAATGTGGAGTGGCAGACTTATGAGGATTGTTTGATTGTGCCGGATCCGGAGCCGTTGATTTCTTATATTCTGTCCTGCCATGGCAACCAGGGACAGTATATTCCAGAGCGGTACCGGGAGTTTTTTGCCTATGTGAAGAAGCGGACAACTGGAGGGCTGCGGATTACGAAAGATGCAGGGGTATTTATAGGTAAAGTGAAAGAATAGTTTTGTGCAATCTGCTGAAAATGTTACAAATTGTTAAAAAACACTTGAAGGTGACCTAAGGTCACCTTTTATAATGCTTTTAGACTGACAGATTGAGACTGAAACCGTACATACTAATCGTATCAAATACAAAGGAGGCTTTCTATACTATGAAAGGCATTATCTTAGCAGGAGGATCCGGTACGCGTCTGTATCCTCTGACCATGGTAACATCCAAACAATTATTACCTATTTATGACAAGCCGATGATCTATTATCCGATGTCGGTACTGATGAATGCAGGGATCCGTGATATCCTGATCATCTCTACACCTCAGGATACGCCAAGGTTCCAGGAACTTTTGGGGGACGGCCATCAGTTTGGTGTGGAACTTTCTTATGCGGTACAGCCAAGCCCGGACGGACTGGCCCAGGCATTCATTATCGGAGAAGAGTTTATCGGAGATGACTGTGTGGCCATGGTACTGGGAGACAATATTTTTGCCGGCCATGGATTGAAAAAACGGCTGAAAGCAGCGGTAAAAAATGCAGAAGAAGGAAAAGGCGCTACCGTTTTTGGATACTATGTAGATGATCCGGAGCGTTTCGGCATCGTGGAATTTGACCATAACGGCAAGGCTGTTTCTATCGAGGAAAAGCCGGAGCATCCAAAGAGCAACTACTGTGTCACCGGCCTTTACTTCTACGACAATGATGTGGTTGAGTATGCCAAGGGCTTAAAGCCGGGCAAGCGCGGGGAACTGGAGATCACGGACCTGAACCGGATCTATCTGGAAAAGAATCAGCTGAACGTAGAACTTTTGGGACAGGGATTTACCTGGCTGGATACAGGAACCCATGAGAGTTTGGTGGACGCCACCAACTTTGTAAAGACCATGGAGACCCATCAGCATCGTAAGATCGCATGCCTGGAAGAGATTGCATACTTGAATGGCTGGATCAGCAAAGATGCGATCATGGAAGTCTATGAGGTGCTGAAGAAAAACCAGTACGGACAGTATCTGAAAGACGTCGTAGATGGAAAATATCAGGAAAATTTGTATTAATATAGGGACAAAAGAATATGTGGTTCATGCTTGCATGAACAAGCATATTCTTGGGGACCGAAAAAACATGAGGAAGTAGACCGATAGGTCGGATTCTGAATGTTTTTAGGATTGCGAGAGTATGAAATACGGAGCAATCCGTATTGATAATATCAAAGAAAAAGGAGAAATAAAGTATGACAATTATTGTAACCGGCGGAGCCGGATTTATTGGAAGTAACTTTGTATTTCACATGCTGGACAAATATCCGGATTACCGGATCGTATGTCTGGACTGCCTGACCTATGCGGGAAATCTGTCCACGCTGGCGCCGGTGATGGATAATCCGAATTTCCGTTTTGTAAAGGAAAGCATCACGGACAGAGAAGCAGTTTACAAATTATTTGAAGAAGAGCATCCGGATATGGTGGTAAACTTTGCGGCAGAGAGCCACGTGGACCGCTCCATTGAGAATCCGGAGGTGTTCCTGGATACGAATATCAAAGGGACAGCAGTTCTGATGGATGCCTGCAGAAAGTATGGAATCCAGAGATATCATCAGGTTTCTACGGACGAAGTATACGGGGATCTTCCGTTAGACCGTCCGGATCTGTTCTTTACAGAAGAAACTCCGATCCACACCAGCAGCCCCTATAGTTCCTCCAAGGCCGCAGCCGACCTTCTGGTGCTGGCTTACCACAGAACTTATGGATTGCCTGTGACCATCAGCCGCTGCTCCAACAACTACGGACCCTATCACTTCCCGGAGAAGTTGATTCCGCTGATGATCGCCAATGCGCTGAATGATAAGCCGCTGCCGGTATACGGAAAAGGTGAAAATGTTCGTGACTGGCTGTATGTAGAAGACCACTGCAAGGCCATCGACCTGATCATCCACAAAGGACGCGTGGGAGAGGTTTATAATATCGGCGGACACAATGAGATGAAGAATATTGATATTGTAAAGATCATCTGTAAAGAGCTTGGTAAGCCGGAGAGTCTGATCACTTATGTGACGGACCGTAAAGGACATGACATGCGTTATGCGATTGATCCGACCAAGATTCACAATGAGCTGGGATGGCTGCCGGAGACGAAGTTCGCCGATGGAATTAAGAAGACGATCAAGTGGTATCTGGATAACAAGGAGTGGTGGGAGACCATCATTTCCGGAGAGTATCAGAACTACTATGAAAAAATGTATGGGAACCGCTAAGAAAAAGACGAATCAGTAAAGGAGCGAAAAGCGGATGAAAGTATTAGTAACAGGCGTGGCCGGACAGTTAGGCCACGATGTAATGAATGAACTGGCAGGACGTGGGCTTGAAGGGATCGGAAGCGATATCGCACCAGAATACAGCGGTGTGGCAGATGGAACTGCTGTGACTTCTATGCCTTATATTCAGCTGGATATTACAGATGAGGCAGCTGTAAATGAGAAAATTAGAGAAGTGAATCCTGACGTTGTGGTTCACTGTGCGGCCTGGACAGCGGTAGACTTGGCAGAGGATGAAGACAAAATTTCCAAAGTGCGCGCCATCAATGCAGATGGTACCCGGTATATCGCAAATGTCTGCAAGGAACTGAACTGCAAGATGGTTTATATCAGCACGGACTATGTATTTGATGGCCAGGGGGAGACGCCCTGGGATCCGGACTGCAAGGATTATAAACCGCTAAATGTTTACGGACAGACCAAGCTGGAGGGAGAACTGGCAGTCTCTGAGACACTGGAGAAATATTTTATCGTCCGGATTGCCTGGGTATTTGGTAAAAACGGCAAGAACTTTATCAAGACCATGCTGAATGTGGGAAAAACCCACGATAAGCTGACCGTAGTCAACGATCAGATCGGAACGCCGACTTATACCTATGATCTGGCAAGGCTGCTGGTCGATATGATCGAAACAGATAAATACGGGTATTACCATGCTACCAACGAGGGCGGATACATCAGCTGGTATGATTTTACCAAAGAAATCTTCCGTCAGGCTGTAGAACTTGGACACAGCGAATACAGCGAAGAGCGGTTAAGCGTGGCGCCGGTCACGACTGCAGAATATGGAGTTTCAAAGGCTGCAAGACCGTTTAACAGCCGTCTGGATAAGAGCAAGCTGGTAAAAAATGGCTTTCAGCCGCTGCCCACCTGGCAGGATGCTCTTAGCCGTTATCTGAAAGAGATTGAGTTTTAAGAGGTCAGATAGGAGAGATAAAAATGGGACAGATCAAAGTAGAAAAAAATGCTGGCGGTATTGAAGGACTGTGTGTGATCGAGCCCACCGTCCACGGAGATGCCAGAGGCTATTTTATGGAAACCTATAATCAGAAAGACATGGAAGAAGCAGGACTTAACATGGTATTCGTGCAGGACAATCAGTCCTGCTCTACCAAAGGCGTACTCAGAGGACTTCATTTTCAGAAGGAATTTCCACAGGGAAAGCTGGTCCGCGTGATCAAAGGATCTGTGTTTGACGTGGCTGTGGACTTAAGAAGCGGCAGCGATACCTACGGGAAATGGTTTGGGATCGAACTGACGGAAGAAAACAAGAAACAGTTCTACATTCCGGAAGGATTTGCACATGGATTTCTGGTGTTAAGCGATATTGCAGAGTTCTGCTATAAGTGTACGGACTTCTATCATCCGGGAGATGAAGGCGGCCTTGCCTGGAATGATCCGGAGATCGGGATTACCTGGCCAAAGCTTACCGGCGAGTATCCGGGAAATGCCTCGGCAGAAGGATATGCTCTTGAGGATGGCACTAAGCTGAACTTAAGCGAGAAGGATCAGAAATGGGCAGCTCTGAAAGAGACATTTCACTTTTAATTAAATGAAACATTGTAGGAACTTGGCTGCGAAAGCAGCCAAGTTTTCGTATCTCAGCCGGAAGAAATGGGAAGGAAGAGCAGAGATAAATGAAAATAACAAACATGATAGATAAGACGTTGATAAAATTTGTGATGGTTGGGATTGTGAATACACTGTTTGGTTCGGCGATCATGTTTGCCATGTATAATCTGATCGGCTGCAGTTACTGGGTATCTTCAGCGGCAAATTACATCTGCGGAAGCGTCTTGAGTTTCTTTTTGAATAAACACTTTACCTTCCAGAATAAGAGTAAAGATGTTTCTATAGTGATTAAGTTTACAATAAATATTATTGTCTGCTATCTGCTGGCATATGGCCTGGCAAGACCCACAGTGCGCCTGCTGCTTTCAGACAGCAGTATGAAGGTACGGGAGAATGTAGCTATGTTGGCGGGGATGATACTTTTCGTGGGATTTAATTATATCGGGCAACGTTTTTTTGCATTCGCGGATCCGAAGGACGAAAGAGATCAGTGAGATACATGTTCCCATTTGTGGGAAAATAGTGTATGATATTTCCAGGAAGAGAGCATTAGTATGGGACGTCAGAGAGGATAGATGAAATGGAGGAAAAGAAATTAAAGCAAGCGATCGCTACAGCGAAGGTGGTTTCTTTTGATGTGTTTGATACACTGTTATTTCGGATAACTGCAAGACCGGAAGCGATTTTTTCACTGATGGGACAGAAGATTGGAAGAGAAGATTTTGAACAATTCCGCAGGCAGAAGCAGCAGGAGATCAGTGAGATCCTGGTGAAAAAAAAGGAAGCGCCTCATGCAGATCTGGATCAGATTTATGAATACATTGCAAAAACAGATCAGACACAGGACTGGGAACAGATCAAAGAATTGGAACTGCAGATGGAATTAGACGCTGTGTTTCAGAACACAGAAATATATCAGTGGTATCGGTATGCGATCAGCCAGGGGAAGAGGGTCATTGCAACAAGTGATATGTATTTAAACGGCTGCCAGATCCGAAAGATGATTGAAAAGTGTGGTTATGCAGAAGTTGCGGAAGTTTATTCTTCTGCAGATCTCCGATGCACGAAATATGAAAAAACAATTTTCAATGCGGTTGCAGAAAAGGAAGGTGTACAGGGAAAGGAAATTCTCCATATTGGAGATAATTTGAAAGCAGATGTAGAGAATGCCAGGCAAAGTGGTTGGAATGCCGTTTGGTATGACAGGAACTTTCATTTAGATAAAAGAAATCCGGGAATTTTCTGTGGTGCAGGATTCAAGTCCAGAAAAGAAAGTTCATTTTGGAATCGGCTCGGGGGAGATATTGCCGGAGAGCTGTATATTAATTTATATCGATGGGTTTCAGGTCTGCAGAAGAAAAATGGATGTGAGCAAATCTGCCTGCTGGCAAGGGACGGTTATAATCTTTGGAAGCTTTTCCAGAACATGGGCAGAAAAGATGTGATCTATCTGGAGATGTCCAGAAGATCATTGCTGCTGGCAGGAATTACCAGACTAGATCAGGAAAGTCTTGATCTTCTGCCGCCCTATGCGTTGGGACAGACGCTGGAAGAGATTCTGGATTATCTGAGATTGGAAAAAGAAAAGCTGGATTATCAAAAAGCTGGATTTCAATCATTGCAGGATATTATTCGTACGAAAGAGGATCAGAAACGAGTGAAACAGCTGTTTCAGATTAATGTAGAAGAGTTTCTGGCTGCCTGTGAAAAGGAAAGGGAGGCAGCAAAGGCGTACTTTAGTAATCTGGGAGTATTAGGCAGAAAAAATCTTTATTTTGATTGTGGGTGGAACGGAAGTTCACAGTACCTTCTGAGGCGCTTTTACCGTGCAATCGGTTATCAGGATGAAAGCCAGTTTGCGTATGTGGGAATTCTGGATACGGAAAAATCTAGAAGACAGCTGAGGGGGGCAAAGTATGAAACATACTTATTCGGCCCTGGAAAACATGTAAAAACAGCGATGCGGCTGGCAAAAGCGATCGTAATCCCAGAATTATTTTTTGGAGCGCCCCATCCGTCAATCTGGTATTATGAAGGTGGACAGGTTGTATATGAACAGGAGCAGCGACGGGAGTATAAAGAACAGATTGCTGAGGGTATTGTGGAATATTTCAAGAGGGTCTACCCATTTGTCAGAAAATATTCTATAGCTATTGGTAAACAGGAGATTTTTGCTTCACTGTTGCGGTTGATTGAGTCTCCGACAGCAGAGGAAGCAATGGAAATCGGGGATGTTGAAAATGTAGATGGGTTTGTACGTCAGAAGACTTTGAAGAAGTATCTTGCAAAATTAGATATGGAGACGATAAAAAGGAATCCACATATTGAGATTTATTGGGAAAAGGGAATCTTAAAGCGGCCAGATATCTCTGTCGCGGTAAAAGCGTTTGTCGTGATAAAAGATTTTTTGGCAAAAGTGATGAGAAAAGTGAGAAGGTAAATGAAAGATTTTTGTGGGAAAGTATACCGAAAACTGATTGGAAATAAAATAGAAGAGAAACGTTATCAGAAGTGGATAGCCAGACATATGCAGATGCTGCTGGCAAGGGAGAAAAGTTGGGATACGTTTGAAAAAAAGCCTTTATACAGTATTGTTGTTCCGCTGTATCGGACGCCGGAGCCATTTTTAAGAGAGTTGGTGGACTCGATATTAGCGCAGACGTACCCGAAATGGGAGTTGATTCTGTCAGATGGCTCTGGAGAAGAGTCGCCAATCGCAGATTGCCTGAAAGAATTGCAGAAAGACAAAAGAATACGGGTTTTGGAAAATAATGAAAAACTGGACATCTCGGAAAATACCAACAGGGGACTTTTAGAGGCAACAGGGGATTATATTGTATTTGCAGATCACGATGATGTGCTGCCTCCATATGCACTATATGAATGTACAAGAGCAGTTTGTGAAAACGGAGAGCCAGATTTGATCTATTCGGATGAAGATAAGATCACAATGGATGGGAAGGTGCATTTTCAGCCACATTTCAAGCCTGATTTTAACCTGACACTTCTGAGGAGTATGAATTATTTTTGTCATCTTGTAGTGGTAAGAAAAGATCTGCAGGAAAAGACGGGGCTTTTGCAGGCAGAATATAACGGGGCACAGGATTATGATTTTGTGCTTCGATGTGTAGAGCATGCCGAAAATATTTGCCATATCCCTGAAATATTGTATCACTGGAGATCTCATGCGGGATCTATAGCCGGAAGCGGAAGCAGCAAAGAATATGCGTTTGAGGCTGGAAGGAAAGCTGTTGCGGCACACTTTAAAAGGTGTGGAATCAAGGCTGAGGTGAGAAAAGGTGAGTTGTTTGGAATTTGCCGGACGAGGTTCCCAGTGGAGGGAAAACCATTGGTTTCAGTCATTGCGTCTGAAGAATTTGAGAGGACAAAGCTTTTTAGCAAAGCGGGATATGAACAATATGAAGTAATCCATGAAAAGAATATCAAAGAGGCCAATGGTGAGTATCTACTGTTCCTGGCCAGTGGTTTTCGGAAGGCGTCTGACGGCTGGATGAGAGAAATGCTGAGTCAGGCTATGCAGCCAGGAGTCGGAATCGTTGGTGCGCATATATATCAAAAGAACGGAAAGCAACAGAGTGCAGGTATAATTTTGGGAGGAAAAGAACTGGTATATAGAGTGGCTTTTGGGGAATCAAAGAGCTCTGTAGGATATTTTGGAAGGAATACATGTGCACAGGAATATTCGGCGGCAGACGGAATGTGTATGATGGTCTCCAGAAAATGTTTTGAGGACGTAGGTGGCTTTGATCCTAAATTGGAGAGTCCCCTGGCGGATGCGGATCTTTGTCTGAAAGTGCGGCAAAACGGGGGGCGGGTGATTTATACTCCCGGAGCACGCATGCGCTGTGAAGAAAAAGGCAAAAAACTGTGCTCTAAAAAAGAGGAAATTTATTTTCGGGAAAAATGGGCGGACTTTCTTGCCCAAGGAGACCCCTATTATAATTCCAATCAGCGTTTGCAAAAAAAATTGTTTCGGATAAATTAAACAGAGTATCAAAAAAACGCCATATTATTTGGCGTTTTTTTTGCTGAACCATTCTTTAAAATAAAGGAAAGTATTGCAGATCAGTTCTAACTCAATTGAAAGATAGTACGGAAGGTGCCGTAGTTGAAAAGGGACCTTTTTCTGTTGCCTGGCTTTTTCAATTCCTTCCTTGAAGCCGTCCTGATAATCCTTTCCGAATCCCTTCTTCTGGAAAAAGAGGTATTTGACAGCATATCCCAGAAATAGTGGCAGGATATTTATGATCAGCTGCAGCAGGGGCATGTTTTTATAATTCAGATAAACACTGTTTCTGGCAGACAGTTTTACTTTAAAAGAATTATATTTGGAACCGCTGGTACCGCTTCCGACATGATAGACCAGTGCGTTAGGACAGTATTTGTTTTTGAAGCCGTAAATCTTCGCACGGTATCCAACATCAATATCCTCCAGGTAGGCAAAATGATTTTCATCAAATAGCCCGATCTTGTCAAAGACCTTACGGCGATAAATAGCAGCGCCGGCACAGGCGGTAAAGGTTTCATCCGGTGTGTTGTACTTTTGAACAGAATGGTCCTTTCCGCGTCCGAATCCCCAGCCAAGAATTGTATAAAAGTCACCGGCACTGTCGATAAGATCCGGGTGATACATTTGAATCATTTTGCTGCTGACGGAAAAGTTACGGGGAGAAGTGCGGATCGCCGCTACCATTTCTTCGAGAAAATGCGGATCAACAGTGGTATCATTGTTCAGCAGAAGAACATAGGGAGTAGTGCTATGCAGGATTCCTACATTTACCGCTTTGCTGAAACCATAGTTTTGATCCAGAGCGATCAATTCAATATCCGGATAGTTTTTTTTCATAAATTCGATGCTTCCATCGGAAGAAGCGTTGTCTACAACCAATATTTTATAAGCGTGATATGTCTGCTTTTCCAGTGAAGAAAGGCAGGCTTCCATAAAGTGCTTTCCGTTATAATTCGGAATAATAACCGTTACTTTTTCTTTCATGATTTTTCTCCCAACATATTTCTAAGTATGTATATGTGCATTATAGCAAATGTAGGGAGCTTATGCTATAATATTTTGGGTAATGCGAGAAATGAACTTTCGGAGGGAAAGATGTATCTGGAAAAATATTTGGATGGATACTGCTGTAATTTGGGATTTGTACGCTTTATTGCGGCGTTTTTTGTAATATATGCACATTCATTTCCTTTGTCGGTAGGGTATTCGGAATTGGATCTGTTCATGACAGTATCGGAATGTACTATGAGCTTTGGCTCTTTTGCCGTACATATTTTTTTCATCTGCAGTGGGCTTTTGGTTGCCAGGAGCCTGGAAAAGGATGGAGACTTGGTACGGTTTGCAAAAAAGAGAATTATTCGGGTGTTTCCGGCGCTGTGGCTGGTAGTTCTTATGACGATTTTTGTGATAGGCCCTCTTTTTACTACACTGTCCGTAAAGGAGTATTTTTTGAACACACAGACCTGGAAATATCTTGGCAGCTGTCTCTTGTTGCCAGAACAAGGATTACCTGGGCTGTTCGAGAATAATATTTACCCAGGTGTGATCAACGGGTCCTTGTGGACGCTGCGGATTGAAATAGTTTGTTACGTGTTTTTGATGGTTTGCCATGCGTGGAAACTGACTCAGGAAAAGTATTTGAAATGGCTCTATCCTTTATTTGTTCTGGGATTATTTTTGTGCCTGTTTGTGGATGTTCCGCTGTTCTTGATGGCTAAAAAGTATTATGTTCTGTTGTTTTCGTTTTATAACGGAATGGTATTCTGGGTCTACCGGAAAAAGATTAAAGTGAATTATCTGTTGGCGGGAGCGCTATTGATTTGCTTTGCAATTTCGGCGTTTTTACACTATCCGGAGCTTGGCGTCTGTCTGTTATTCTCATATGCCTTTGTAGTTTTTGTGTTTGCGGTGCCGCAGTGCGGAAGAAGGCTTGCAAAAGCAGGAAATCTGAGTTATGGGATTTATTTGTGTGCATTTCCGGTGCAGCAATGTATTGTAGCATATTTTGGCGGTTCTATGCAGCAAGAGATGAATTTTTTGATATCTTCGATGATTTCTCTGGCAGCAGGGTGGCTGATCTATGAAGTGGGCGAAAAGAGAATTGGAGGATTTTTTCTGTCAAGGATATGATGAAAGGAAATGAAGATATGAAAACAGAGAAACCATATATGATGACACTGATAAATGGATTGATGTATCTGCTTGTCATTTCCTATATCCTTCCGGCCGGTATTATAGGGGGAATATCTATCCAGCGGATTCTGATTTATGCGATACTCTTGTTGGGTGTTGCAGTAGTGATAAGAAGAAATTCTTTTAAAGAACTTATAAAACGGTTTAAAGCAGAAATTGTTGTGATAGGTGCAGGCGTGGTCTGGTGGATCGGCAGCAGTCTGAAGGGCGAGGAGTATAGTACACAGTTTTTTTCCTTGCTGTATGTGACCGTATTTATGTTTATTGCAGTAGAGATATTCATTCGGAGTGACATTTTAAATCTGGATTTGTTGGTAAAATGCATACTAATTATGCTGTTTGGCAAAATTCTGGAGAAGATAGGGATAGAGATTTTGTTTTTGTTGGATATGATCCAGTATGAGCAGGTTGGCAGCTTGTATGTTGAATGGTTTGGAACGAGTGTAACGACTATGACGATGGATGTGGGAAGTCTGGAATTTGTCAGGGTCCAGAGTTCTTCTGATACGGTTCTGTTCTTCCTTTCCCCGTTTTTATGGTTTTTGCCGCAGATTAAGAAAGGAATACGGGCTGCACTTTTCCTCGGCACAGGGATTTTTGCTATGATTGTTTTTTCAAGGTTGTATCTTGTTCAGTTCTTTTCTTTTGGATTAATAGCAGTAGTGTTTTACGGAAAACAAATGCCAAAAAAAGTAAAGATGGCAGCAGCAGGTGTTTTTGTGGTTTCGGCATTTTTCTGGATTCGTCCCGTGACAGAACTGATACGCATCCGCTTTTTCTCTGATTCTGTTTCTGAATCAGACTCTATCAGAATGGAACAATTATCCAGATTTGTGGAAGCAATTCCGGATCATTTGTGGCTGGGGAATGGGATGGGAAGTTATCTTCCGGACTATCTGCGGAGTACAGAGGCGCCATTTTCATATGAATTAGAATATCTTTCCTTTCTTTATCAGTTGGGAATTATAGGTTTTATTTTTATTATTGTTGGAACGTTATACCTATATATAAAGCATATTTATGAATACTTCCAGTATAATCAGAAAATTATCCAAATACTTACGCTGGCAGCAGGTTTATGGTATTTAATCCGGCCGCTGTTTAATCCAGCTTTTCTGGGAAAACAAAATGGATTTATTGTGATCGGGATTTTGATAATAAATGCATATTGTTACAAAAAAGAGACGAGTGTTTCATAAATGTTAATGAAATATTAAGAAAAACTCGTCTGAAAAGGTTGATGGAAAAGGTGTTTTCATGTATCATATAGAATGATATTGTCAAATTGCGATAAAAGGATTCTATCATGAGAAAAAAAATATCGAAAGCAGAAAGAAAAAAGATAATCCGTAAGAGACGGAGAAAAAGGATTTTGCTGTTGGTAACAGAAGTTATTATTTTGGCGGCATTATCTGTTGTTGCATATGGAATATTTAAAATGGGAAAACTGGATATTAATATCTTAGATGATAATAAGCTGGAAGCGTATCATGATACTGGAGAATATACAAACATTGCATTGTTCGGTTTGGATTCTAGGGAAGGTCAGTTGGGCAGCGGAACACAAAGCGACTGTATCATGATTGCAAGTATTAATAATGAGACGAATGAAGTAAAACTAATATCTGTGTATCGTGATACATTACTACGGCAGGCCGATGGGACTTATGAGAAAGCGAATTCTGCCTATAATACTGGAGGTCCGGAAGCGGCGGTTAGTCTTCTTAATAGAAATTTTGATCTGGATATCAGAAATTATGTAAGTGTAGATTTTGCAGCATTAGTAGAAGTTATTGATCTTCTTGGCGGTATTGATCTGGATATGACGGAAGAAGAAGTAAAATATTGTAATCAGTATGCTTATGAGACAGCGATTGTTTCGGGAAAGACTTGCGAAGATATTGAGATAAAGGATGGTGTCCAGCATGTGGATGGTGTTCATGCTGTTGGCTATGCAAGGATCAGGTATACAGATGGCAATGATTTTAAGCGAACAGAACGTCAGAGAGAAGTCCTTCAGATTGTTGCCCAAAAAGCTCAGGAAGCCAATATCCTGACATTGAACGAGATTGTAAATACGGTTTTCCCAATGATTTCTACAAGTTTGACTATACAGGACATGCTTGGCTTTGCCGCCCATGCACTGGATTACAAAATTGTAGAAACTTCAGGTTTTCCGTATAAAGTCACTACAGATGAAAATGTTATGAATCATACAGGGTCTTATGTTATTCCTGTAGGGTTTACCAATAATGTAATCCAACTTCATCAAAATTTGTTTGCAGAATCAGACTATCAGCCGTCCGAGACAGTTTCACAGGTGAATGATGATATTATTTACTTGACGGGAATAACAGAAGATGCAGAAGCAATGAAGACGACTTTCGATGAAGATATTTCTGAAGATGCGGCTGAGAGTGAGTAGGTCTTGAGTATTTTTGTTTAAGAAACGGAGTCGATAAAATGTATAAAAAGAAATCTCAAGGGTGGATGAAACATATTGATTTTATCATTATAGATTTGATCTGCCTGCACATTTCTTTTGTATTAGCATATTATATCCGGCATAGGAATTTTGATTTATACTATTTTCAATTATATCGGAATATGGTTGCAGTGCTGTTTCTGATAGATATACTAGTAATCATTTTTTTTGAAACATTAAAAAATGTCTTAAAAAGAAACTTTTATAAAGAATTTGAAGCGACTGTTAAACAAGTATGTTTAGTGGAGCTTGTTTCAACCGTATATTTGTTTACGATACAGGGCGCAATGGCGTATTCCCGAAGTGTGTTTTATATTACAGGAATTATCTATGCGTTTCTTAGTTTTTTTACAAGGCTATTATGGAAAAGTATTCTAAAAAAACGTATGTATGACGGGGGTAAAAAATCTCTGGTAATTATAACGGTTGAGGATTCTGTCCAGTCAATTATCCGGAATATAAAAAATAATAATTATGATATGTTCTACATAAAAGGGATTGCGGTATTGGACAACAATCTGAGAGGACGAGAGATGGAGGGCATATCAGTAGTTGCAAATGCCAGAACAGTGGTGGATTATGTCTGCCGCGAGTGGGTGGATGAAGTATTTATTGATATCCCTGAAGAAAAAAATTATCCTCATGAATTGATTGATCAGTTTGCCGAGATGGGTGTTGTAGTACATGTACCACTAAAACGTATGTCTGGATTGAAACGGAGTAAACAGCTGGTAGAAAAAATTGGAAATTATACAGTCCTTACAACCAGTATCAGCATGGCTACACCGTTGCAGCTGTTGACAAAAAGAGTGATGGACATACTGGGAGGAATTGTCGGGTGTGCGATAACAGTTGTTTTGTGTATTTTTATCGCACCAGTACTCTGGAGTCAGTCTCCAGGACCTATTTTTTTTAAACAGATTCGTATTGGGAAAAACGGAAAAAAGTTTAAGCTATATAAATTCAGAAGCATGTATCTGGATGCCGAGGAACGAAAAAAGGACCTTTTGGCAGAAAATAAGATGTCAAATGATCTGATGTTTAAAGTGGAATGCGATGAGCGGATTATTGGATGCAAAAGAATGCCGGATGGGACGGTGAAAAAAGGTTTTGGAAATTTTATCAGAGAGCACTCTTTAGATGAGTGGCCTCAGTTTTTTAATGTTCTGAAAGGTGATATGAGTTTGGTGGGAACAAGGCCACCTACCGTCGATGAATGGGAAAAATATGAACTTCACCATAGAGCAAGGCTTGCTATAAAGCCAGGAATTACAGGGCTCTGGCAGGTTAGTGGGCGGAGCAATATCGTAGACTTTGAAGAGGTTGTAGAATTAGATACGAAATATATTAGCGAGTGGAGCCTTTGGAAGGATATTAAAATCTTATTAAAAACGATTACAGTAGTTTGGAAGAAAGATGGATCCATATAATGAATAAGATAGTTGATTTGGTAATACCGATTTATAAACCAGACGAACAATTTTATGAACTGATTCGAAGATTAGAGAATCAGACAGTAAAAATCGGAAAAATTTTCTTGATGCATACTGAAGATGGGAAGAGTATATCCAGTGTTTTGGATCAATATAATAATATTATAGAGATCACAGTACCTTTTTCGAGTTTTGACCATGGGAAAACGAGAGATGAAGCAATTAGAAAATCATCTGCTGATATTGTAGTGTGCATGACGCAGGATGCTTTGCCAGCAAATAAGGAAATGTTGGAAGCATTAATCAAGCCGTTAGAGGATGAGAAAATTGCTTTGGCGTATGCACGTCAGATGCCGAGAAAGGACAGCAGGATTACAGAAAAGTTTATTCGAAATTTTAACTATCCACCTGAAAACAAAAGAAAATCAATTGCTGATAGGGGAAAACTTGGGATAAAAACTTTTTTTTGCTCTAATGTTTGTGCTGCATATAAACGGGAGGTATATCTTCAAACGGGAGGATTTGAATGTCATGTACCGTTAAATGAAGATATGATATATGCAATGAAGTGTATGAAAAATGGATGGGATATTTTTTATTCGGCAGATGCAAAGGTGATACATTCTCATAATTATACGTATAAACAGCAGTTTAAGAGAAATTTTGATATAGCAGTCTCACAGGCACAGCATGCAGAGGATTTTGATAATATTTCTTCGGAAAAAGAAGGAGTCCGGCTTGTAAGAAGTATGGTTATCTATTTAATGAAAAAAGGAAAGGTTTGGTATATTCCATATTTTGCCGGGGAGTGTGTTGCTAAATATTTAGGTTTTTGCTTAGGGAAAAGATATAAAAGATTACCGCTATCTATGGTGAAGAAATGTTCTTTAGATGCCAGATTTTGGGAATGGAGATAAGAAAAGAGCAGATTTTTGTTGAAGTTTGGAAGAAAATACAATAAGATAGTATATGAGTATGTACACAGGAAAGGATATTGATAATGGCAAAGGCGAGAAAAAGATACCGGCGTGGCCGTAGAACCAAAAAAAGAGGATTTGCGTCCTGGCCTCTTGGGAAAAAGATTGCGGCTGTTCTAGGCGGGACATTTTTGTTGGTATTGGCATTAGGAGTGGGGATTCTTGCAAGTAAATTGTCTAAGATAGAAACAACAACTTTGGATCCTGAGGCATTAAATGTATCGGAAGAGGCAAGAGAACGCGGGACAGGATATTTAAACGTGGCATTGTTTGGCGTGGACTCAAGAGAAGGCGATATGGAGAAGGATACCAGAAGTGACACAATTATGATAGCAAGTTTGAATCTGGAAACACTGGAGGTCAAAATTGCTTCTGTGTATCGTGATACGTTGTTAGAGCAAAAAGACGGTTCATTGAATAAAGCGAATGCGGCATATTCCTTTGGAGGCCCCGAGGATGCAGTTGCTATGCTTAATAAGAATCTGGATATGAATATTGAACACTATGTAACTGTTGATTTTGATGCTTTGATTGACGTAGTAGATGCTGTCGGCGGAATTGATATAGACGTGCAGGAAGAAGAGGTAGATTATATTTGTGCGTATGCGGCAGAAATTATGGAAGTGACAGGAAGACAGTCTGCGGGAGTTACAGAGCCAGGGCTTCAGACACTTAATGGTGTTCAGGCTACTGCATATGCCAGAATCCGTTATACGACAGGAGATGATTTCAGACGTACGGAGCGGCAGCGGGAGGTTTTGACACAGGTTGTTCAGAAACTGCAAAGTGCAAGTATGTCGCAGATCAATAAAATTATTGACAGTGTGTTCCCTAATGTATCGACTAATTTTACATTGGCTGAAATCTTGGATTATGCAAAAGATGCTTTTGACTATAAGCTGGGTGAAACTGTAGGATTTCCATATGATAAATCTACAGATACGTTGTCAGAAATCGGTAGTGTAGTCATTCCTGTCACGTTGGAGGACAATGTAAGACAGTTACATGAATTTTTCTATGGGACAGCGGAGGGGTATTCGCCTTCATCAACAGTATCATCTATTAGTGCAAACATTATAGCTAAAGCAGGTGATCGGGCAGCGGATACTTCAGAAGAATCGCAGGGAGTCATGGAACAGCCCAGTGAAAATTATTATGACAGTGGAACAAGTAACAGTGGAACAGGATTGAGCGGAACGGGCAATAGCGGGACAGGCACTGGAGGCTGGACCGGTGGCGGGACAGGAGGCACCGGTGGAACCGGCGGTAGCGGAAGCAGCGGCGGCTCTAATACCGGCGACGGAACAGGGACCGGCGGCGGAACAGATCCTGGAACGGGGACCGGTGGCGGAACAGATCCTGGGACGGGAACCGGCGGAGGAACAGATTCTGGGATTGGCGACGGCACTGCTCCGGTAGGATAGGAAACTTGGAAAGATGAAAGTAAAAATAGATAAGAAAAAGAGGTAAAGCACATGAGAAAAATCAGGAAGATCCTTGCGGCTCTTGCAATAGTGTGTATGTTTGTCCCTTGTATATCAATGGTGACGCATGCGGCTTCCGGGGAACTGAGGTTTTCCGACCCTTCTACCACAGTAGGGGCAGAAGTAGAAGTTACGGCCAGATTTACGGCGCCTGTGCTCATGGATACTTTGGAGGCAACGCTTACTTATGACAGCAGTATGCTGCGATTTGTGAGTGGTGACAGCGCTACCGGCGGTGATGGCACGGTAACAATCTCTGGTGATGGGGGAAGCGCAACAGAAGCTGAATTCACGTTGACATTCCAGGCTCTGGCAGAAGGCACGACAAATATTGAAGTATCCCAGTCTTCAGGAGTAGATGCGGCGGGAGATGCACTGGAACTTACCAACGGAAGTTCCGCAGTAACGATCGGGCCTGGTGATCCTTCTTTGATCCAGCAGGAAGAATCTTCAGCAACGACAACTGCTGCTGGTGCGCAGGTAGAAGTAGACGGTGTTCAGTATACAATTACAGGTGGTTTTTCGGATGCTTTGATTCCAACGGGGTTTGTGAGAGGCGAGAAACAGTTCGAGGGCAGTAATTATGAAGTAGTTACGCAGGAGGCCAGTGGCCGCTCCGCTTTTTATCTTACTTCGGCAGACGGCGGAGAAGCTGACTTTTTCTTATATGATGATGATAATGGGAGTTTTGCGCCTTTTGAAGAAGTAGAAATTGCTCAGGACCGTTATATTGTATTACTTCGGGATGACGGAAGCGTCAGCCTTCCAAGCGCTTATCAAGAGACTACACTGACTCTTAACGGAAAAGAATTTCCGGCATGGCAGAATACGGATAATGCAGACTATTATGTCGTTTATGCACTGAATGCAGATGGAGAAGAAGGATTATACCAGTACGATACGGTAGATAAAACCTATCAGCGCTATGTAGAAAATACAGGCACGGCAGATAATGAAAGCAGTAAAAGCGGCTCTTCCGCAGGCGGCCTTTGGGGCAGGATCCTTGATTTTATCAGCAATTTCCTGGATATCATCGTGATCATTGCGGCGGTAGTATTCCTGATCCTTCTGATCGTGCTGATCGTAACGGCGGTGAAGCTGCGCCATCGTGATCTGGAGCTTGACGATCTCTACGATGAGTATGGCATTGACCTGGATGAAGAGGAAGCATCCAAGTCTTCTAAAGGAAAGAAAAAAACTGCTGCAGTCAAGGGAGGCCCGAAGGGCGGTCCGGCAGTAAGAAAGCCGGCGCAGACGGCGCAGATCGACCTTGATGAGGACGATTTTGACGATTTCGAGGATTACGAAGAAGAGGAATTTGATGATTACGGTACCATGGAGATGGAAGATTTAGACGAGGACGAGTTTGATGAGTATGAAGAGGATGAAGCAGATGAAATGATCGATGATCTGGATGAACTGCTCAGCAGACAGCCCAAGAAAAAAAGAAGCCATATGGAACCGGATGATACCTTTAAGGTAGACTTTATTGACCTGGATTAATAGAGTGAATCAGGACGATTCATCAGAGAGGATGTCTTTGTGACATCCTCTTTTTCTTTACAGATGCTCTGCAATCTGATACAATATGATTTGATAGTGCAAAAAAATCAGCAATTTGTGCAAATGAAAACAATCATAAGGAGCATCAGACTATGTGTGGAATTGTAGGTTATATCGGAAATATGCAGGCAGCGCCGATCCTTCTGGACGGACTTTCCAAGCTGGAATACCGCGGATATGATTCGGCAGGTATAGCAGTTTACAACGGTGAAGAAATAGAAGTTGTAAAATCGAAAGGACGGCTTAAGGTATTAAGCGAGCTGACACATGGAGGAGAAAGTCTTCCGGGGACTCTGGGGATCGGCCATACACGCTGGGCAACTCACGGGTCGCCATCAGACATTAACGCACATCCTCAGACAAATGAAGACAGAAGTATTGTGGTAGTGCATAATGGGATCATTGAAAACTATCTGAAGCTGAAAAAGAAGCTGGAAAAGCATGGATATCAGTTTGTATCAGAGACGGATACAGAGGTGATCGCCCACCTCCTGGACTATTACTATAAAGGGAATCCGCTGGAGGCGGTGACAAAGATCATGCACCGGATGGAAGGATCCTATGCGCTGGGAATTATCTTCAAGGATCATCCGGAGGAATTGTATGCGGTTCGTAAGGACAGCCCGCTGATCGTAGGACATACCGACGGAGGAAGTATACTGGCGTCGGATGTACCGGCAGTTTTAAGATATACCCGGGACGTGGTATTCATCGAAAATGAAGAGATTGTCCGCATGACAGCAGAGGGAATGGATTTCTTTACTGTAGACGAGGAGCCTATCGAAAAGAAAGCTGTTCATATTGACTGGGATGTAAATGCGGCAGAAAAAGGCGGATATGAGCATTTCATGTTAAAGGAAATGTATGAACAGCCAAAAGCAATTACAGATACCTTTTCTCCGAGGATCCGGGACGGACAGATCGTAATCGAGGAGCTTGGGATGAGCAACGAAGAGATCCGGAAGATCCGGAAGATCATGGTAGTTGCCTGTGGTTCGGCAGCCCATGCCGGACATACCAGCAAATACATTTTTGAAGGTCTGGCAAGGATCCAGGTGGATGTGGATCTGGCTTCAGAATTCCGCTACAGGGATCCGATTCTGGATGACGGGACCCTGGTGATCGTGATCAGCCAGTCCGGCGAAACGGCGGATACTCTGGCGGCCCTCAGAGAATCCAAGAAGCGGGGAGCCAGAGTACTTGGCATAGTCAATGTAGTGGGAAGCTCCATTGCCAGAGAGGCAGATAACGTCATGTATACCTGGGCAGGCCCGGAGATCGCGGTGGCAACGACAAAGGCATATTCTGCACAGCTGATTGCCCTTTATCTTCTGGCTATGAAATTTGCCCATGTGAGAGGGGAGCTTAGCGACGAGGGGCTGGCGGAAATGTTGAACGATATGGAGGCGCTGCCGGCACAGGTGGAGATGCTTCTGAATAACCAGGAAAATATCCAGAGATTTGCAAACCGTTATCTGGCTGCAAAAGATGTGTTCTTCATTGGCAGGGGCGTGGATCACGCCATTTCCATGGAAGGCTCCCTGAAGCTGAAGGAAATTTCCTATATTCATTCCGAGGCATACGCAGCCGGAGAGCTTAAGCATGGCACCATATCCCTGATCGAGGAAGGAACTCTGGTAGCGGCAGTGCTGACGCAGGAGAACCTGTACAAGAAAATGATCAGCAACATGGTAGAGGTCCGCACCAGAGGAGCTTTTGTGATGGCGGTAACAGTGGAAGGAAACACAGAAGTAGAACGGGCGGCGGACTATGTGATCTATATCCCGGAGACTAACAAATATTTTACCAATTCGCTGGCGATCATCCCGTTGCAGCTGTTTGCTTATTATATATCCATCGGGCGGGGGTGTGACGTGGATAAGCCGAGGAATCTGGCCAAATCTGTAACGGTGGAATAAAAAACAAATCGCCCTATAAACGACCCGGCAGGCTGGTTACAGCTGCCGGGTCATGTTATTTTAGAAAGGTCATACATCGACGAAGCCACCGGGATCGGCCTTTGGATCATCAGAAGAGAGATCCTGCCCGGTCAACTCATCGAGCGTTCCGAAGCGATAGCCCAGAGCCTTCCACTGATCCAGCAGTTCTCCCAGATAGGAGGCATTGGCCTCGGAGGTAGAGTGGAGAAGGACGACAGCGCCAGGATGGATGCGGCCGAGAAGCTTCTCAAAGGCTTCTTCTTTGGTGGGCTGGTCATCCTGATTCCAGTCCACATAGGCCAGGCTCCAGAAAATGGTGGCGTATCCCAGTTCGTCAGCCTGTTTCAGATTTTCAGGACTATATTTTCCCTGCGGAGGCCGGTAGTAGGCTGGCAGAGATTCGCCTGTGATCTCGGCATAGGATGCTTCTACGGCGGAAAGCTCCTGCTGAAATGCCGACAGAGATGAGATCGCAGACATATCCGGATGGTGTTCTGTGTGGTTCCCCACGATGTGGCCTTCTTTTGTCATTCGTTTGATCATGTCCGGAGCGGCATCCAGAAAATCACCGGTAACGAAAAAAGCGGCAGGCACCTTTTTCTCTTTCAGAGTGTCAAGGATCGCAGCTGTAAAACCATTCTCATATCCGCAGTCAAAGGTAAGATACAGAACCTTCTCTTCTGTGTTTTCGGCATAGTAGGCATGATGAGCCGCCAGTTCTTCAATGGAGGCGTTGCCGGTGGGAAGCTTGCCTTCTTCAGGGTAGCTTAGTCCCCAGTTTTCTGAAGAGAAAAGGAGAGAGGAAGAAGCGGCGGCTTCTTCCTGGGTAGAAAGGAGCCAGGAGACCGTCCTGCCGCCCAGGAAGCATAGAGAAAAAAAGAGAAGAAACGCCGCAGCCTTCAACAGTTTTTTGGAAATGGACATAAAAACTCCAGTTGTTCTTTTTTCTATGTATATGGCCTTCGGGTTGCAATCTTGACTGTAAAAGGGTAAAATAAACGGAGCTACTATTATGGTTAAAAGAGAGGAGCATTTATGAAACGAATCAAAGAATGGATCCTGGGATGCGTAGGACTGATCCTTGGCTTTCTCGGGGTTAATCTTCTGATATTCAAGATTCTGTTCCCGGGGCCTAAAAAGCGGTGGGAGCAGGATACCTATGACTGCGCCGTGGTATGCGGCTATCATGCGGAAGAAGGCGGAAGCCCGTCCCGGGTCATGAAATGCCGGGTAGAGAAGGCGGCGGAGCTCTGGAAAGCCCGCCGGGTAGAATATCTCCTGATGTCTGGCGGAGCGGTGAAGAATGCCTACGTGGAAGCAGAGGTTATGAAGCGGTATGCGATGGAGCTTGGTGTTCCGGAGCAATATATTGTGGAAGAAAAAGAGGCGGACTGCACCTACCGCAACCTGAAAAATGCAGCAAGAGTGATGAAGAACTGTGGATTTTCTGACTGTGCCGTGGTGACCAGCGGCTGGCATCTGAGAAAGGCAGACCATTATGCAAGGCGGGCCGGGCTTACCTATGTTATGGTCCGGGCAAAAGAGCCGGAAGGGCAGAGCCTTAAGGAGACGCTTTCTCTTTACTGGGAGACCAATCTGCACATGTATCTGAATCTGTGGAAAGGATACTATTAGCCTCATGTGGGAAAAGCGACAAAGTGAGATCAGCCAGGGAGTGGCATGGGAGAAAAGGGAACAGGGGATTTATCTGACCGGATACAGCGGAGAAGATGAAGAGCTGATCCTGCCTGACGAGATAGAAGGGGAGCCGGTGACCGGGATCGGCGCATATGCGTTTGCAAGAACAAAGATTACCATGGTGTGGCTTCCGCTGTATCTGCGGGAGGTGGAGCGCTATGCGTTCTATCGCTGCAAAGAGCTGGGGAAACTGATCTTAAGTGACAGTCTTCCGGAGCTTGGCGGAGGGGCTTTAAGCGGGTGCCAGGTCCGCCAGGTAGAGATGGAGCTTATGGAAGGTGAAAAAAGCTGTTTGAAGTCTATCCTGGATGAAATCCGGTTTGGAATTAAGGCCCGGATTTTTTATCATTTGGACGGGAAAGAGCAGGAGGTAAGAATCCTGTTTCCGGAGCACTACGAAGAGGCAGTGGAAAATACGCCGGCCAGGATCCTGGTGACTCACCATCATGGGGCAGGCGGATATTACAGGCAGTGCTTTTATGACCGGAAGCTCGATTATAAGAAATATGACGAGATTTTTTTCCGGGCGGAGGCAGAAGAAGCGCCTGCTGTCACGGCAGAGCTTTCCCTGAACCGGCTTCGGTTTCCGTTTGGACTCTCAGAAAGTGCAAGAGCAGCTTATGAAGGATATATGAAGGAGCATCTGAAGGATGGCGCGGATGTGCTTTTTGAAGCGGATGACAGCGAGGGAATCCGGTTCCTTTTAAGACAGCCGTACTGGACGGGCGAAGCAATGGAGCATGCTTTGGAAAAAGCGGCTGCAAGGGGAGAAACAGAGCTTTTCAGTTTCCTGATGGAGGAAAAGCGCCGCCTTTTTCCAAGAGAAAAAAAGCAGAGGTTTGAGTTATAGAATGGAAAAATATAAAGTGAACGGTCAGATGACAGACCAGGGGGCGGAGCGGCGGGAAGATCAGCTTGCAAAGGTAGGAGAAAAGATTCTAAAGGCATCACGAAGTGCATTGTATCTGAAGATGCGTTTTTTGGATGTGGCACTCTGCAGTCTGTTTTTTGTGCCAGATCCGGATGCGGAAATAATGGGTACGGACGGACTGGTCCTTTACTATTGTCCGGAAGGGTTGGGAAGGATATATCAAAGGGATCCGGTTCTGGTGCAGCGCCTCTATCTTCATGAGGTCCTGCATGGAATTTTCCGCCATATGATCCGGAGGAAGGGGAAGGATGAGGAGATTTACTGGCTGGCCTGTGATATTGCGGTGGAATCCATCATTGACGGGCTGAAGCACAGGGCAGTACAAAAGAGCCGTTCCTTTCTAAGGAGAGAAACTTATCGGAAGCTTAATGCCAGGCATCCGGTGCTGACGGCAGAGCGGATTTACAAAAGCCTGCAGGAGTGGGAACTTTCGGAAACGGAAATCTTTCGTCTCAGGCAGGAATTCCGCCTGGATGACCACAGTTACTGGCCGGAGGATGAGGACAGAAGGAAGCAGGAGCAGATTGAGAATCAGTGGCGGAAGATCAGCGAGCAGATGGAGACTGATATGGAGACCTTTTCCAAAGAAGCTTCAGAACAGGCAGGACATTTTCTGGGACAGCTGCGGGTAGAGAACCGGGCGCGTTATGACTACCGCCAGTTTCTCCGGAAGTTTTCGGTTCTGCGGGAAGAACTGAAGATTGACGAGGATGCATTTGACTATTCCTTTTACTGCTATGGGCTGTCGCTGTATGGAAATATGCCGCTTATTGAGCCGCAGGAATGGAAAGAGACACAGAAGATCGAGGAGTTTGTTATCGTGATCGATACTTCTATGTCCTGTTCCGGAGAACTGGTGCGGCATTTCCTGGAGGAAACCTATGGGGTACTCAGTGAAAATGAAAGCTTTTTCCGCAAGATCAATATTCATGTGATCCAATGCGATGACCAGGTACAGACAGATCAGAAGATTACCTGCGAGGAGGAGCTGAAAGATTACATGGAGAATCTGACACTGAAGGGGGAGGGCGGTACAGATTTCAGACCGGCCTTTATCTATGTGGAGGAGTTGATGAGAGAGCATGTGTTTTCAAACCTAAAAGGGCTTTTGTACTTTACTGACGGCAAAGGAATCTACCCTGTGAAAAAACCGCCCTATGAGACAGCGTTTGTATTTATGAAAGAAGATTATGAGGATACCCAGGTTCCCTCCTGGGCGATGAAACTGATACTGGAGGAAGAAGATTATGCATATTAAACGGGCGAAACAGGAGATCAAGGACTCCATTGAAGCCTATCTGAAAAAGGATGCGGCAGGTAATTATGTGATGCCCCATGTCCGCCAGCGTCCCATCCTGCTGATGGGGCCGCCGGGGATCGGGAAAACACAGATCATGGAGCAGGCTGCCAGAGAGTGCGGGATCGGTCTGGTCTCTTATACGATCACCCATCACACCAGACAGAGTGCGGTAGGGCTGCCGTTTATCCGGGAGAAAGAGTACGAGGGCAGGAAGGTTTCGGTAACAGAGTATACCATGAGCGAGATCATTGCTTCGGTGTACGACAAAATGGAGGAGACCGGCCTTGGGGAGGGGATCCTGTTCATTGATGAGATCAATTGTGTATCCGAAACACTGGCGCCAACAATGCTGCAGTTTTTGCAGTGTAAGACTTTTGGAAACCAGAAGCTGCCGGAAGGCTGGGTGATCGTGGCAGCAGGCAACCCTCCGGAGTATAACAGATCTGTCCGGGAATTTGACGTGGTGACCCTGGACCGGATCAAGAAAATTGATGTAGAAGAAAATTATGAGGTGTGGAAAGAATATGCCGGACAGGTCCGGATCCATCCTGCCATTCTTGCATATCTGGAAATCCGCAGGGATTTTTTCTACCGTATGGAGACGACGGTGGACGGAAAAGAATTTGCCACGGCCAGAGGCTGGGAGGACCTGTCCTGGCTTCTGAAGTCCTATGAAGCGCTTGGAAAGCAGGCGGATCAGGAGGTTGTACATCAGTACATCCAGCACTGGAAGATTGCAAAAGATTTTGCCGTCTACCTGGAGTTATACAAAAAGTACCGGAAGGATTACGGCTTTGACGGGATCCTGGAAGGGAAATGGAAAAAAGAGACGCTGGAAAAGCTTAATTATGCGGCCTTTGACGAGAGGCTCAGTGTGGTAAGTCTTCTTCTTAGCCAGCTGAACGACAGATTTTTATCCTGGGGACAGAAAGAAAGCTTTACGGAGCTTCTTTATGATTACCTGAAGCAATATAAGGAAAGCTGCCAGCTGGAAGAGGTGGCCGGGAAAGCTGAGTCAGATTATGAAAAGCTTCGCAGAGCCGAGCTGTTGAACAAGGATGAGGATAAAATGTGGCAGGAGGTTTTAGGCAGGTTCAGGGACTATCTTCTGTTAGTCCGGGCGGAGCATCTTGAAGGCAGTGCCGGGTTTGCGAGAGTGCGGGAGGAATTTGCCGGGGAGACAAAGATGCTGGAAGCTGTGACGGAAGAGACGCTGGAAGCGCTGAACAATGGCTTCCGTTTTATGGAGGAAGCCTTCGGAGACAGTCAGGAAATGGTGGTATTTGTCACGGAGTTGAATACCAGTGCTGCCAGTATCCGGTTTTTAAAGGAAAATGACTGCGACCTCTATTACCGATATAATAAAAAACTGCTGTCCGATGGGCAGCAGCAGGAAATCCTTGAGGATCTAAGCGGACTATTGAGTTAATTTATATCCATAGCGGAGCTTCCGGTATATTTTCCAGATGATGACCGCGGGAAAGCTGATAAGAAGGTAGAGGCTGGTGATCACGCCGGCACCTCCGCCGATGATCATAAGTATCAGTAAACCAATGTTTGTATCCATAAAAATACCTCCTCTGCAAAAATCTGTCTCTATTTTATGTCATGAAAAAAGCAGATGGAATGGATCAGGGGAGACTTTAACAGTATTTTAACAAAGCAACGAAAGCGAGGAAAAGAGATGTTATTTGTGTGTTATCCGAAATGTACGACCTGTAAGAAAGCAGAAAAGTGGCTTCAGGACCAGGGGCTGGAGTTTGAAAAACGAGACATTAAGCTTCAGAACCCTTCTAAAGAGGAGTTAAAAGAGTGGCATCAGAAAAGCGGGCTCCCATTGAAGCGCTTTTTCAACACCAGCGGCAATCTCTATAAAGAAATGAAGCTGAAGGATAAGCTTCCGGAAATGACGGAGGAAGAGCAATATGATCTTCTTGCGACAGACGGGATGCTGGTAAAGCGGCCGATCCTGGTGACTGAGGATAAAGTCCTGGTGGGATTCCGGGAAAAAGAGTGGAGCCAGGGAGTGTAAGAAAATGGGATGGATTGAGCTTTTTCTGATTGCAGTGGGACTTTCGATGGACGCTTTTGCGGTGTCCGTCTGTAAGGGCCTTGCCATGAAGCAGTGTACGCCTCTTAAGGCAGGGATCGTGGGAATCTATTTCGGAGGATTTCAGGCTTTGATGCCGCTTATCGGATATTTTCTGGGAGTGCAGTTCCGGAATGTGATTACTTCGGTGGATCACTGGATCGCATTTGTCCTGCTTTCCATCATCGGCGGCAATATGATACGGGAGGCCTGCGGCCCTGAGGAATGTGAGACCACAAGCGGTTCTCTGGATGTCCGGGGGATGCTGGCTCTTGCTGTGGCCACCAGCATTGATGCTCTTGCCGTGGGCGTGACCTTTGCATTTCTTAAGGTCAATATCGTTCCGGCTGTCTGTTTTATCGGTGTGATCACGTTTACTTTGTCGGTGGCAGGTGTTAAAATAGGACATATATTCGGGACAAGATTTAAATCGAAGGCAGAGCTTTTCGGGGGCGTCATCCTGATCCTGATCGGGGTGAAGATCCTGCTGGAGCATCTGGGAATTTTATAAGGAGGGTTTCATCCGATGAAATGGAATAAGTTTCGCCTGAAAACGACGACAGAGGCAGAAGATATTGTCAGCAGTATGCTGATGGACCTGGGGATCCAGGGGGTAGAAATCGAGGACAAAGTGCCTCTTACCAGCCAGGACAAGGAGCAGATGTTTGTGGACATCCTGCCCCAGATGCCGGAGGATGATGGTACGGCATTTCTGACGTTTTACCTGGAGGAAGAAGAGGATCCGGCAGAAATGCTGGGAAAGGTACAAAAAGAGCTGGAGGAGATGCGCACCTACGTGAACGTGGGAGAGTGCACCATAGAGGAATCCCAGACAGAGGACGTGGACTGGGTAAATAACTGGAAGCAGTATTTCCACCAGTTCTATATCGATGATATTCTGGTCATCCCCTCCTGGGAGCAGGTAGAAGAAAAGGATAAAAGCAAGCTGGTGATCCATATCGATCCGGGTACCGCATTCGGAACAGGGATGCATGAGACGACACAGCTTTGCATCCGGGAGCTTAAAAAATATGTGACCCGGGATACGAAAATCCTGGATGTGGGCTGCGGAAGCGGCATCCTGGGCATGCTGGCATTAAAGTTCGGAGCGAAGTATTCGGTAGGAACAGATCTGGATCCCTGTGCCATTGACGCTACCCATGAAAATATGAAAGCCAATGGAATTTCGGAAGACCAGTACGAGGTCATGATCGGAAACATTATTGATACAAAAGAGGTACAGGAAAAGGTTGGCTATGAAGCATATGACATTGTGGCGGCCAATATCCTGGCGGACGTGCTGGTCCCGCTTACGCCGGTGATCGTACATCACCTGAAAAAAGGCGGCATTTATATTACCAGCGGCATCATTGAAGGAAAAGAAGAACTGGTGGCAGATGCAGTAAAGGCTGCCGGGATGGAAGTCCTGGAGATCCACCATCAGGGAGAATGGGCCAGTGTGACAGCCAGAAAGCCCAGATAACCAAGAAGGAGAAAACTATGCAGCGTTTTTTTGTAACTCCCGGTCAGGTGGGGGAACAGGAAATCTATATTGAGGGTTCGGACGTCAACCATATGAAAAATGTACTCCGGCTTAAGACCGGGGAAGAAGTGATGGTAAGCGACGGGGATAACCGGCAGTACCGGTGTGCGGTAAAGGAATACCCTGCCGGGAGAGCTGTCCTTGAGATCCTGGAAGCCGGGGATGTGGATACAGAGCTTCCGTCGAAGATCTATCTTTTTCAGGGATTGCCAAAGCAGGACAAGATGGAACTGATCGTACAGAAAGCAGTGGAGCTGGGCGTCTGTCAGGTGATCCCGGTGGAGACAAAGCGCTGCGTGGTGAAGCTGGACGATAAAAAGGCGGCAAAAAAGGTACAGCGGTGGCAGCAGATCGCAGAGAGCGCGGCAAAGCAGGCCGGGAGAGGCTATATCCCGAAAGTAGCGGACGTGATGCCGTTTCCTTCGGCGCTGGAACTTGCCGGGGAGCTGGATGTCTGCCTGATCCCATATGAACTGGCGGAAGGCATGGAGTACACCCGCTCTGTGATAGAAGCGATCCGGCCCGGGCAGTCGGTGGGCATTTTCATCGGTCCGGAAGGCGGTTTTGAAAGAGAAGAGGTAGACCTGGCTTTAGCAAGCGGTGCAAAGGCCCTGACTCTTGGGAGAAGGATCCTCCGGACAGAGACGGCGGGACTGGCGGTGCTGTCGGTCCTGATGTACCATTTGGAGTCATAGGAACATACTCTGGTAATGAGAAGAAATTTGAGCAGGAAGTGAAAGTATGAAAGAAATATATCTGGACAATTCGGCGACGACCATGGCTTATCCGCAGATAGGAGACCTGGTGCGTAAGGTGATGTGCCAGGATTACGGGAATCCCTCATCTATGCACCGGAAGGGTGTAGAGGCGGAGAAATATGTGAAGGAAGCAAAGGAACGGCTGGCAAAGCTTTTGAAGGTGGAAGAAAAAGAGATCTTTTTTACATCAGGCGGCACAGAAAGTGACAACCTGGCCCTGATCGGTGCGGCCCGGGCAAATATGCGGCGGGGAAAGCACCTGATCACAACATCCATCGAACATCCGGCAATCTTAAATACCATGCATTATCTGGAGGATGAGGGGTTTCGTGTGACATTCCTTCCGGTGGACCGCTATGGAAGGGCAAGCCTGCAGGCGTTAAAAGAAGCGCTCTGTGAGGAAACCATTCTGGTGTCAATGATGTATGTAAATAATGAAGTTGGATCTGTCCAGCCGGTACAGGAAGCGGCCAGTCTTGTGAAAGCATACAATAAGGAAATCTTATTCCACGTGGACGCCGTACAGGGCTTTGGAAAGTACCGGATTTATCCGAAACGGCTGAAAGTTGATCTTTTATCCCTGAGCGGACATAAGATTCACGGACCCAAGGGAATCGGGGCTCTTTATATTGGGGGACATGTGAAGATTCAGCCTATTGTATTTGGCGGTGAGCAGCAGAAAAATATCCGTTCCGGGACAGAAAACGTGCCGGGGATTGCGGGACTTGGGCTGGCGGCCCAGATGATCTACCAGGATCTGGACGAAAAGGTAAATCGTATGCGGGCATTAAAGCAGCGTTTTATTGAGGGCGTACAGAGGATTCCGGAAACGACCATCCATGGCCTGTACGATGAGACGTCGGCGCCCCACATCGTGAGCGTGGGGTTTGCCGGTATCCGAAGCGAGGTGCTCCTTCATGCGCTGGAAGACAAGGGCATCTATGTATCAAGCGGATCTGCCTGTGCCTCTAACCATCCGCAGATCAGCGGAGTGCTGAGAGGAATCGGAGCCGGTCAGGAATTCCTGGACGCAACACTCCGGTTCAGTATGTCAGAGTTTACCACGGCAGAAGAGATTGACGAGACGCTTCAGACACTATATAATATAGTACCGATGCTTCGAAGATATACCAGAAGATAGGAAAAAGAACGAAGGAGATCTGTACAGATGAGATTTCATACATTTTTATTAAAATACGGAGAGATTGGGATCAAGGGAAAAAACCGGTATCTGTTTGAGGATGCGCTGGTGCGCCAGGTGCGCCGTTCACTCCGGGATGTGGACGGAGAATTTATGGTTCACAAGTCCCAGGCCCGGATCTATGTGGACTGCGAAGGCGATTATGATTATGAGGAAGTGGTGGAGCACTTAAAAAGAGTGTTCGGCCTGGTAGGGATCTGTCCGGTGGTCCGGATGGAAGATCAGGGCTTTGAGAAACTGAAAGAAGACGTGGTAGCTTATATGGATGAACTTTATCCGGATAAGAACATCACATTTAAGGTAGAGTCCAGACGGGCGAAGAAGTCCTACCCGAAAAATTCCATGGAGATCAGCAGGGATCTGGGAGAAGCGATCCTGGATGCGTTTCCGGAGATCCGTGTGGATGTGCATCATCCGGATGTACAGGTGAATGTGGAGATCCGCAATGAAATCTATGTGTACTCTCAGATCATCCCGGGTGCCGGCGGCATGCCGGTGGGAACCAACGGGAAAGCGATGCTCCTTTTGTCCGGCGGAATCGACAGCCCTGTGGCCGGCTATATGATTTCCAAGAGAGGCGTGGGCCTTAGCGCTACCTATTTCCATGCACCGCCGTACACCAGCGAGCGGGCAAAGCAGAAGGTGGTGGATCTGGCGAAGATCGTATCCCGGTATTCCGGTCCGGTCCGGCTTCATGTAGTCAATTTTACAGATATCCAGTTATATATTTATGATAAGTGCCCGCACGATGAGCTGACGATCATCATGCGCCGTTATATGATGCGTATTGCAGAACATTTTGCGAAAGAAGAAGGATGTCTGGGGCTTATTACAGGAGAAAGTATCGGGCAGGTGGCAAGCCAGACTATGCAGAGCCTGGCGGCGACCAATGACGTGTGCACCATGCCTGTATACCGCCCGCTGATCGGGTATGATAAGCAGGAGATCGTGAATATTTCAGAAAAGATCGGTACCTTTGAGACCTCCATCCAGCCATTTGAAGACTGCTGCACCATTTTTGTGGCGAAGCATCCGGTGACAAAGCCCAATGTGGAGGTGATCCGTCGTTCTGAGGAGAGACTGTCAGAAAAGATCGATCAGCTGCTTCGAGAAGCTGTCGAATCCGTAGAGATCATAGAGGTTGGAGAATAAAAGAAAAGTAAAAAGGCGAGACCTCTTAAGAGAGGTCTGACCGGTAATTTTTATTCACAGATATAAGGGGTAAGTACCTCGAGGATGGTATCCACATCGGCAGCATTGTCCGCATGGATATTCAGGTCGATAGGTTTGGAAAGATCCAGGCTGAAGATACCCATGATGGACTTTGCGTCAATGACATATCTTCCGGATACCAGATCAAAATCATAATCAAACTTTGTAATCTCATTTACAAAGGACTTTACTTTATCGATAGAATTTAAAGAAATTTTAACTGTTTTCATTCGATGATTCCTCCTTGATTTTCATTTTTCCTACCTACATATTAAGAGGATAAAAACGAAAAGTCAAGGAACATTTTGGAAAAGAGGACGTAAATATGAGGAAAAAAGCTGCACTGCACAACCTGGGCTGCAAGGTGAACGCATATGAGACGGAGGCCATGCAGGAACTGCTGGAGGACAGCGGCTATGAGATCGTGCCTTTTCATGAAAAGGCAGATATATATATTATCAATACCTGTACGGTGACGAACATGGCGGATCGGAAATCCCGCCAGATGCTGCACCGCGCCCGGAAGATGAACCCGGACGCCATCGTGGCGGCCTGCGGCTGTTATGTGCAGGAAAAGCCGGAGGAAGTAGCGGACTGCGTGGACATTGTGATTGGCAATAACCGGAAAAAAGAGATCGTCCATATCCTGGAAGAATATGAAAAAGGCCGGGAAGGGATCAGAAAAGATCTGGTGGATATCGGCCATACCCGGGAGTATGAGGATCTGCATCTTTCGCGGACAGCAGAGCATACCCGGGCCTATATCAAGGTGCAGGACGGATGTAACCAGTTCTGCTCCTACTGCATCATTCCCTATGCCAGAGGGAGAGTACGGAGCCGTTCCATGGAAAGTGTGCGTGGGGAAGTGGAAACGCTGGCCCGGAACGGATATCAGGAGGTCGTGCTGACCGGGATTCACTTGAGCTCTTATGGTATTGATACGGGAACGGATCTGCTTTCTTTGATCCGGACCGTGCATGAGGTGGCCGGAATAAAAAGAATCCGGCTGGGATCACTGGAACCCAGGATCATAACGGAAGAGTTTGCTGAAGCGATCGCCGGGCTTCCCAAAATGTGCCCGCATTTCCATTTGTCGCTGCAGAGTGGCTGTACGGAGACCCTGAAGCGGATGAACCGGCGGTATACGGCAGAGGAGTATTATGAGAAATGCGAGCTCCTGCGGAAATATTTCCGGAATCCGGCCCTGACCACAGATGTGATCGTAGGATTTCCGGGGGAAACCGAAGAGGAATTTAAAGCTTCCAGGGATTTTATAGATAAGGTGGATTTCTATGAGACCCATGTGTTTAAATATTCCCGAAGAGAAGGGACAAAAGCGGCGGCTATGCCCGATCAGGTGCCGGAGGAGGAAAAAACCAGACGGAGTAATATTCTGCTTGACCTGAGCCGGAAAAAGCAGGCTGCTTATGAACAGCGGCTTCTGGGGACGACGCAGGAGGTGCTGATTGAAGAAGAAATCCGGCGGAATGGAGAAATTTACCAGGTGGGACACACCAGGGAATATGTCAAGATAGGAATCAGGACAGAAGAAAAACTGGCCAACCGGCTGGTGCAGATAGAAATAGAGAATCCTTTTCAAATAATTCATTGAATTTTGGAAAGTTATCATGTAGAATAAGGATGAAGTATGATTGGAGGACGTGAGTATATGAAGGATTTAAGCAGCACTCAGTTTTTTCAGGTAGAAAGCGGTCCACAGATTCAGGCAAAAGATATTCTTGAGATTGTGTACAAGGCTTTAAGTGAGAAGGGATATAACCCGGTGAACCAGATGGTTGGATATATCATGTCAGGTGATCCGACTTATATCACCAGCCATAATGGCGCCAGAAGTCTGATCATGAAGATGGAGCGGGACGAGCTGGTGGAAGAGATGCTGAAGACGTATATCGAGCACAATGGCTGGAGATAATGTCTATGAGGATCATAGGATTGGATTATGGCTCCAGGACCGTCGGCGTTGCAGTCAGTGATCCCCTGGGGATCACCGCCCAGGCCGTGGAGACGATTACTCGTAAAGATGAGAATAAGCTCAGGAGAACCTGCGCCCGCATTGAGGAACTGATCAGAGAATATCAGGCAGAGCGGATCGTGCTGGGGCTTCCGAAGCATATGAATAATGATATTGGGGATCGGGCAGAAAAATCTATGGAATTCGGACGGATGCTTGAAAGACGGACCGGCCTTGAGGTCGTGATGTGGGACGAGCGCCTGACGACGGTGGAAGCAGAACGGACGTTGATCGAGAATAAGGTAAGACGTGAGGACCGCAAGAAGTATATTGATCAGATTGCGGCTGTTTTTATATTGCAGGGATATCTGGACCAGATCCGGAATGAAGATGTGTTCGGGGTGTGATGGATCTATGGAAAAAATTAAGTTCATGTCTGACGATATGCAGGAAACAGAATTTTTCGTACTGGAACAGACAACGGTAAATGCAGTGAACTACATTTTGGTGGCTGATTCCGAAGATGATGAGGCGGAATGCCTGATACTGAAAGAGACATCAAAGGCTGGCGCGGCAGAGAGCGTTTATGAGATCGTTGAAGACGATGTGGAGCTTTCGGCCTTGTCCAAGGTGTTTGAAGAACTTCTGGAAGACGTAGAGATTGAAAGGTAATATACGAATGTCTATCAGTAAAGAAAAATTCAAAGAAATGCTGAAAGAAAAAGGGTTAAAAGTGACCAATCAAAGGTTGCTTGTATTAGAGGTGCTCGCAGATCATCGTGATAAGCATATGACTGCGGAGGATATCTATGAACTGGTAAAAGAGGACTGTCCGGAGATCGGACTGGCTACAATTTACCGAACAGTGCAGTTGTTATTAGAAATGCAATTAGTGGACCGGATTAATCTGGACGACGGATGTGTGCGCTATGAGATCGGGGAGCCGGGGCTCGGCGAGGGAAAGCACCATCACCACCATTTAATCTGTAAGACCTGTGGGAAGGTCCTGCCGTTTTATGACGATCTCCTGGAAGAACTGGAGCGTCGGATCGAGGATGAGACAGGATTCCACGTGTTAGACCACGAATTAAAGTTCTATGGACAATGCAGGGAATGCCGGAACAGGCAGAAATAGTACGGAAAAGCACGTGGAGGTGTAAATTTGAAAAAAGAAAACAATGGAAAATTGCGTATCATTCCGCTGGGAGGTCTGGAGAAGATTGGAATGAACATTACTGCCTTTGAGTACGAAGACAGTATTATTGTCGTGGACTGCGGACTTGCGTTTCCGGAGGACGACATGCTTGGCATCGACCTTGTAATCCCGGATGTATCTTATTTAAAAGAGAATATCGGAAAAGTAAAAGGATTTGTGATCACCCATGGGCATGAGGACCACATCGGGGCACTGTCCTATGTGCTTCGGGAGATGAATCTTCCGATCTATGCTACTAAACTGACAATGGGTATCATTGAGCGGAAGCTTACGGAGCATAATCTTTTGCGGAGTACCAGAAGAAAAGTAGTCAGACACGGACAATCTATCAATCTGGGACATTTCCGGATTGAGTTTATTAAAACCAACCACAGTATTCAGGATGCGGCCGCGCTTGCCATTTACTCTCCGGCAGGCATTGTGGTCCATACGGGTGACTTTAAGGTGGATTATACGCCGGTGTTTGGCGATGCGATTGATCTGCAGCGGTTCGCTGAAATTGGAAAGAAGGGCGTACTGGCGCTGATGAGTGACAGCACCAATGCGGAGCGGAAAGGCTTTACGCAGTCTGAACGGACGGTAGGAGTAACCTTTGACCATATTTTTGCGGAACATCAGAATACGAGACTTATTATTGCCACTTTTGCGTCCAATGTGGACCGTGTGCAGCAGATTATCAATACGGCTTGTAAATATGACCGGAAAGTGGTGGTAGAGGGCCGCAGCATGGTAAATATCATCCAGGTGGCTCAGGAGCTTGGATATCTGAACGTGCCGGATAAGACGCTGATCGAGATCGACCAGATGAAGAATTATCCGCCGGAGAAGACAGTGCTGATCACTACGGGCAGCCAGGGCGAGTCTATGGCAGCTTTGTCCCGTATGGCGGCGGATATCCATAAGAAAGTAACGATTATGCCGGGCGATACGGTTATCTTAAGTTCCAATCCGATCCCGGGGAACGAAAAGTCGGTATCCCGTGTAATCAATGAATTGTCTGCAAAGGGAGCAAATGTGATCTTCCAGGATGTTCATGTATCGGGACATGCCTGTCAGGAAGAGCTGAAACTGATCTATTCCCTGGTGAAGCCCAAATATGCAATTCCGGTGCACGGAGAATTCCGGCATTTGAAGGCCAACGCAGAGCTGGCGCAGACACTTGGCATACCGAAGGAAAACGTATTTATACTCCAGTCCGGAGATGTTCTGGAGTTAAATAGCCAGGAGGCGAAGGTTGTGGATAAGGTCCATACAGGGGCGATACTTGTAGATGGACTGGGAGTCGGCGATGTGGGAAATATTGTACTGCGTGACCGCCAGCATCTGGCAGAGGACGGAATCCTGATCGTGGTGCTGACACTGGAAAAGCGGAGCAACCATCTTCTGGCCGGCCCGGATATTGTTTCCCGTGGCTTCGTATACGTAAGAGAGTCCGAGGGACTGATGGAAGAGGCAAGACATGTGCTGATGGATGCGGTGGAGGATTGTCTGATGCATCAGCGCAATGCGGACTGGAGCAAGATAAAACTGGTGATCCGGGATACGATGAATGAATTCATATGGAAGCGGACAAAGCGCCGCCCGATGATTCTGCCGATCATCATGGATGTGTAAATGTGAACAAACTGTGAAAGGGGACGTACACCTTTGCAAAAGGTGTACGTCCCAAATTGCGAAAAGGGGTGTCCCAGATTGATGAATAATGACAGACTTGCGACATATCTTAAATCGCTGGAGAGTCCGGAAAGGCCCTTCCTTGAACAGGTTGAGCGGGAGGCGCTGGAAAGTTATGTGCCGATCATCCGTAAGGAAACACAGAGCTTTCTTAAGGTGATCCTTGAGATCACGCATCCTATGCGGATCCTGGAGGTGGGGACGGCAGTGGGCTTTTCTGCGCTTCTGATGAGTGAATATATGCCGGAGGGCGCTCATATTACCACGATTGAGAAGTATGAGAAGAGGATCCCCATTGCCCGGGAAAATTTCCGGAAAGCCGGGAAGGATGATGTGATCACACTGATAGAGGGAGATGCCATGGAAGTGCTGAAATCCCTGGACGGACCATACGACCTGATTTTTATGGATGCAGCAAAAGGACAGTATCCGCATTATCTGCCGGAGGTCTTAAGGCTTCTGGCGCCGGGCGGGGTACTGATGTCTGATAATGTGCTGCAGGACGGGAATCTGATTGAGTCCCGTTTTGCGGTGGAGAGGCGGGACCGTACGATCCACAGCAGGATGCGGGAGTATCTGTATACACTGAAGCATCATAAGAATCTGGAAACCTCAATTCTGCCGCTTGGAGACGGTGTGGCACTCAGTGTGAAGAAGAACGAAGAGAGGAGATAAGTACCATGGAGCGGAAACGTCCAGAATTGTTAATACCTGCCAGCAGCCTGGAGGTATTGAAGACTGCCGTGATCTTTGGGGCAGATGCAGTATATATTGGCGGGGAGGCCTTCGGACTGAGGGCAAAGGCCAAAAATTTCTCGAAGGATGACATGCGGGAAGGAATTGCTTTTGCCCACGAGCATGGGGCAAAGGTGCATGTAACGGTTAATATCCTGGCCCATAACGATGACCTTCCGGGAGTGGAAGAATATCTGAAAGAATTGAAAGAATTGAAGCCTGATGCGTTGATCATTGCAGATCCAGCCATTTTTGAGATGGCAAAGGAGATTTGTCCTGACATCGACCGACATATCAGCACCCAGGCAAATAATACTAATTATGGGACTTATCTTTTCTGGTGGAAGCAGGGGGCAAAGCGGGTGGTGTCCGCAAGAGAACTGTCTTTGAAAGAAATCCGGGAGATCCGGGATAGAATTCCGGAAGAAATGGAGATTGAGAGCTTTATTCATGGAGCCATGTGCATTTCTTATTCCGGACGATGTCTGCTGAGCAATTATTTTACCGGAAGAGATGCCAATCAGGGAGCCTGTACTCACCCCTGCCGCTGGAAATATGCGGTGGTGGAAGAAAAGAGGCCGGGAGAATACCTGCCTGTCTATGAAAATGAGAGGGGAACCTATATCTTCAATTCGAAGGATCTGTGTATGATCGGGCATATCCCGGAAATGATCGAGGCTGGGATTGACAGCTTTAAGATCGAAGGACGTATGAAAACAGCCCTTTATGTGGCGACGGTAGCCAGAACCTATCGGAAAGCCATTGATGATTATCTGGAGAATCCGGATAAGTATGAGGCCAATATGCCCTGGTACCTGGATCAGATTTCAAATTGCACATACAGGCAGTTTACCACTGGTTTTTATTTCGGAAAGCCGGACGAGGAAGCCCAGATTTATGATAATAACACCTATATCAGAGAATATACTTATCTGGGGATCATCGGAGGAGAGCGGGACGGCCTTTACCGGATCGAGCAGAGAAATAAATTTTCTGTGGGTGAAACCATAGAGATCATGAAGCCAAACGGCGAGAATATCCAGGTGACCGTTCAGAAGATCCTGGATGAAGAGGGGCAGGAGATGGAAAGCGCACCTCATTCAAAACAGGTTCTCTACGTGGATCTGGAAGGAAAAGCAGAAAAATTTGATATTTTAAGACGTGCGGAAGAATAGTAAATGGCTCTGGATCATCAAAAAATCCAGAGCCATTTTTTTATGCATGTGTGATAAAAAGGATAGGAATTATGCGCCGACAGTCACTGCAGAAGCAGTCTCTGCCGCTCTTTTTTTGTGGCTTTTGAATACCAGGCTTCCGACAAAGCCCGCCAGGCTTCCGCCTGCAACGGCAAATGCGAGTGCAAGAACTACCTGGAGAGGCGGGTTAAATGCAAACGGTGCCAGAAGTCCGGGGATTGGCGATGCTGTCCCAGGTGCGTTGTTGATGATCTGGAAAACAGCAGCAGAAATTCCGGCAAGGCCGCCCCCAAAGAAATTTGAACAGGGGATCGGGTTGGAAGTCACGATATCCGCCTGAGTCAGAGGCTCCAGCATGACAGCGATCACATTGCTCTTATTTCCCAGCTTCAGTCTTGCAAAGATGATTCCGTTCGTAAAAGAGCCTCCCACACAGGCAATAGCCGCAATTCCCATTGGCAGTCCGGAGAGTCCCAGCATAGCAGTCAGGGCCATAGAGCTTAGCGGTGAGGTACAGATCATTTTCATAATACCGCCAAGAAGGAAGCCCATAACAATAGGGGACTGTTCGGTGGCAGCGGTGATGGTTCCGCCGATGCGGGTCAGGAGAACAGTGACCACCGGATCAGATGCCCAGGCAATGAGATGGGCAAAAGGTGCGATCAAAAGAGCGCCAAGAATGATATTTAATCCTTCGGGCAGTTTCTTTTCAACGATAGGTGAAAGCATTCCTACCAGATAACCCGCGATGAATCCGGGAAGAATACCATACGATCCGACCGCAACGCCGGCAACCACGGAAAGGACTGGATTGGCTCCCATGCTCAGGGGTACCATGATGGCGGCTGCCACTCCGCTAAGACTTCCGGAAGTTTCGCCTACCGTGCGGAAAAAGTCAATTCCTAAAAGATCGCCGGTAATGTATTTGTGGATTGCTTCTACCAGAAAGGTGGCAACGGCAGCATTTGCCATTCCTGACATGGCAAGCTGGCCCTTTGGCATTTTCAGGCTGAACAGTGAGAATCCTGCCAGCGCTACCAGCAGTAATCCAACTCCAGATAAAATAGTCATCATGATTGTTTCCTCCGTTTCTTGTCTGTTTTTGAATATGTCTCTGTTATTTATTGATGAAATAAATATATAAGACTGGTTTCAAACGGTTTCAAATGGTATCAAAATTGACAATAAAAAAACGAGCATCATCAGAATTTTGTAAAAAAATACACAAAATACTGATGATGCTCCTGGCAATTGAAAGGAACTATTTGTGCACGCTGTATACGACCAGTGCATTTAAGAAATTTTTGATCTTTACATTTCCGTGGCGTTCACTTTTGCCGCGGATAAAATCCATTTCCCGCCGAACCTGTTCAAAATTGTACAGGGTATTGGAATATTCTGTAAAAATTTCATTGCCATAATCCTCCAGACCCAAATGAGCCAGGTTAACGAGCCCGGCAGCTGCGGCCCGGCGGATCCTCTGTTCCATGGATTTGGGAGAGTCGCTAAAACGGCTGCACAGTTCATTCAGTGTTAATTCACTGATTTTTGCATGGTTCTGGATCATATATTCTACCACAGTTATGATATCCCGGCTTCCGATGTCACCGATAATCCCAAGTCTCTGGAGAATCGTCTGCAAAGTGACCATAGATTCGTTTCGGGAAGGCAGAGGTTGTGTGTCAGCAGAGGTTTCGGCGGAGCCTGCCTGTTCTTCGGGCAGAGCTCCGGGGATATCTTCCGTGAAAAGCTCCTGCATTTTCTGAAGAGTGCGTTTCATCGACAGGTTCTGACGGACCTTCTGGATAACGTTTTCTACCTCGATACTGTTGACGGGCTTCTGGATGAAAAATTCAATCCCTGCTTCATAGGCGGCGGAGACCATTTCTTTGGAAGAAACCTGGGAGAGCATAATAAAGGCGGTATCCGGCAGCCGTGTCCTTGCATGTTCCACGAAGGTGATCCCGTCCATCTCGGGCATCAAAAGGTCCACGATGATAATATCCGGTTTTAGTTCGAAGACATCCTCCAGTCCTTCGTGTCCATTACTGCCGGTTCCGCATACGGTTCCGAGCTCCCGGTCGGTAATGATCTGTTTTAAGATCATCCGTATATGTTTGTCATCATCAAGCAGGTAAAATTTCATTAGTATCATCCTTTCTGCGTAAAAGTTGTCTTTGGTACTGTGATTGTAAACGTAGTTTTTCCGGGGACGGACTCCAGGGAAATGGTGCCGTGGAACTGGTCCTTTATCAGATCATGTACCAGATTAAGGCCGAGTCCCCTGCTGACCTCTCCGGTTTCATAATTAATCTTGGTAGAAAATCCGGGACAGAATATTTCCGGCTGGTTTTCTTCCGGAATGCCGGGACCGTGGTCGGTAATCTGGAAAATACAGTTGTCTCCGGAAAAGTTCTGGACAACTTCAATTTGTACGTACGAACTCTTTTCTGCCTCCAGTGCATTGGTAAAGAGGTTGCGGAAGATGGACATCCAGGCGTAATGTTGTCCGGTATACAGCCTGTGTGGAAGATGGAGCGAGACGGACACTTCTTTTCCGGAGTCTTTGCCAAGGCGGACCGTGGCGTTTTTCAGAACATTCAGGATTTCATCCAGATACATGCCGTCGCTTTTCACTTCCTGATCCAGAACCTCAGAAATTCCCCGCATGATCAGCAGATATTCTTTTTTGATCTCATGGATATCCTTGGATACTGCAAGTGCGGACCGTGCCTGCTCTTCCAGTGCCGGACTGTTTTTTAACTGTTCATACAGATGGTAGGAGGTATTCATAGTCTGTTCGATTAAAGTTGTATTTTTGTCCATCCACAAAACCTCTCCGTTCAGACGGGAGATCAGAAGAAGGAGCTCCTGATAGCGTTTTTCATGTTCTCTCCGGAGGAGGATCCGCCTGTACTGCCGGAAGACCAGGAGCACGCAGGCGATGACCAGGGTCCGGAGGACGGCTACCAGGAAGATGCCCAGCTGAGTGGATGGATGAAAGGCATCAGTGCCGGCTCGGAATAGTAGCTCTAATAGGTTGGAAATATAATCGATTCCAACCAAAAAAGGCAGAAGCATCCGATAGCCCGCCGCCTTTTTTTGACGGAGCCGGTCACAGAGATACAAAAGAAGTCCGTAGCTGATATAAAAAATCATCTCCGGAAACAGCCGTTCCGCCGCCTGCAGATCTCCGTACCTGAGAAAACTGAGAAACAGCCGCATCAGAAATACGCCTGCAGCGGCGCACAGCGTGGTTGCGGGCAAGGGGAAATCCGTTGTCAAAAACAAAAATAAAGGCAGCAGAGTGACTGCTACGGAGATTTCAAAATCTGCAAAGAAAAGGTTTACACTCAGCTGTGCTGCCAGAATAACGACCAGGCTGCACAGAGCTATCCGCTGATAGGTTTTATTCATAAAACAGCTCCATGATAAAAAAGATTGATATATTTACTATAACTTTTTCCGGGGTTTTTGTATAGATAATTTTACATGGAAAAGCACAAAAAAAGAAAATGTGACATAGATTATATCAAATACGCCAAGAGGTGCTTTTCTTGAAGTCTTTTCCCCAACCCCTCACAGCCTCCGAAGAAAGAGAATATATGCAGAGATATACGGAGGGTGATCTTGAAGCGAAGCATATACTGATTGAACGGAATCTGCGCCTCGTAGCCCATATTGTGAAAAAGTACCAGACTTATGAAGAAGAGACGGAAGACCTGCTTTCCATCGGAACCATAGGACTGATCAAGGCGGTAGTCACGTTTAACCCCGATAAGTGCGTGAGACTCGGAACGTATGCCGCAAGGTGCATCGAAAATGAAGTGCTGATGTACCTGCGCTCAAAGCGGAAATCTTCGAGGGATATCTCTTTGTATGAACCTATAGGGACGGACCGTGAAGGAAATGAGATCCAGCTCTTTGACATTATTGAAACAGAAGAGGAAGACGCACACCACAAGGTGGAGCTTGGAGAAGACATCCGAAGGCTTTACCAGAAGGTAGAATCCGAGCTGTCGCCAAGAGAGCGGACTGTGCTGAAAATGCGTTATGGGTTATATAACGAAGAAGAATATACGCAGCGGGAGATCGCCGGACAGTTAGGCATCTCTCGTTCTTACGTTTCCAGGATTGAAAAGAGCGCGATCGAAAAGCTTCGGAAACATTTTCAGATGGGGACGTAGACTTTTTGCAAAAGCCTACGTCCCCATCTGAAAAACAGGGTGTCCCTTTTTGAAAAACCCCCTGTCCCCGGTTGACAGGGGAAGAGGGATACGATAAGATATTGTCACCTATTCAAAGCTGGAGTGTTATCAGATGCTCCGTTCAGAGCTTTGAGTTTTCTAACGGCTGTTTCGGCCAGTTGTTCCAAACAAGAGAAGATAACTGAAAATATGAGACCCATAATATGTGGACGGTAAACAGAAAGGGGTGTGCAAATGGCGTTTAGTGTTGTGCTGTCCGCCGGAATCCGGGGGATGCATGTGGAGCTTGTGCATGTAGAGGCAGATATCAGTAATGGTCTGCCTGTGTTTCATATGGTGGGATACCTGTCATCGGAAGTGAAGGAAGCAGCGGAGAGGGTGCGCACTGCGATCCGCAATGCAGATATCGTTCTCCCTGCAAAGAAGATTATGGTTAATCTGGCTCCGGCGACGATGAGAAAGAAAGGGGCGTCTTATGATCTGCCGATTGCGCTGGCCGTGCTGGCCTCTCTTGGTGTGATCCCCAAAGAAGAGCTGGAACGGGTGCTGGTGATCGGAGAACTGAGCCTTAGCGGACATGTGCGGAAGGTTTCGGGAATCCTTCCCATAGTGAAGCAGGCCCGGGATGCGGGATGTCATACTTGCATCCTGCCCCTGGCGAATCGGACAGAAGGAAATCTGGTAGAAGGGATCCGTATGATCGGGGTTTCTCACCTGAAGGAAGCTCTGGGGTATTTGACTCATACTCTGGAACCAGAAGCTTTAGCAGGCAGGGAGGGAAAAGAAGAAACAGACGGTGCGGCGGAAGAACTGACAGAACTTTTGGATTTCGCCCAGGTAAGAGGGCAACAGGCTGTGAAGCGGGCGGCCGAGGTGGCGGCGGCAGGAGGGCATAATCTTTTGCTGGTGGGTCCGCCGGGCAGCGGGAAGTCCATGATCGCAAGGAGGATCCCCACAATCCTGCCGCCGCCCACGGAAGAAGAGAGTATGGAGATTACCACGGTTTACAGTATCCGGGGTATGGTGGATGAAAGGCATCCGCTGATCACAGGCAGACCCTTTCGGGAAGTCCATCATACAGTGACAAGAGCTGCCCTGATCGGAGGAGGGGCGGTTCCGGTTCCAGGAGAATTAAGCCTGGCTCACGGGGGTGTTTTATTCTTGGACGAGCTGACAGAATTTCAGAAGTCAGTCCTGGAAATGCTCCGTCAGCCGCTGGAAGAGCGGCAGGTGATAATTGCCAGAAGTCACGGGTCTTACTGGTTTCCGGCGAACGTCATGCTGACAGCGGCGATGAATCCCTGTCCCTGTGGAAATTTTCCGGATATGGGGAAATGCAGCTGTACTCCGAGCCAGATCCGGAGATATCTAAGCCGGGTGAGTCAGCCGTTCCTGGATCGGATGGATCTATGTACAGAGGCGCCGAAGATTGCATATGATGATCTGAAGGGGACGGTAAAGGAAGAGAGTTCGGAGGAAATCAGGGAACGGGTGTGCCGGGCAAGGAAGATTCAGACCAGAAGGTATGCGGGGACAAGGGTTTTGTCCAATGCGATGCTGGGCTCCGGAGATCTGGAGCGGTACTGCGCTCTGGATGCAGAGGGGGAAGCGTTAATGCGAAAAGCGTTTCTTGCATTGGATCTTACGGCCCGGACCTATCACAAGATCTTAAAAGTCGCACGTACGATCGCAGATCTGGACGGCAGCGAACACATTCGGGCGCCTCATCTGAAAGAGGCGGCAGGCTACCGGACTATGGACAAGAAATACTGGGGCAGATGAAAAGGAGACAAAATCATGATGTATGAATACTGGCTGGCGAAAGTGAGGCCGTTATCGGCCAGGAAAAAAAGAAAGCTGAAGGACGCATATGGCAGTGCCAGAGCCGTATATTATATAGAAGAAAAAGACCTGCACAGGCTGGGAATTTTGACAAAACAGGAGATCCGGCTGCTGTGCCGGAAAACGGAATCAGAAAAGCAGCTGGAAGAGGAGTGGAAAAAGCTCGAAATGGCCGGGATACAGATGATACCATATGGTGCGCCAGAGTATCCCCAAAGATTGACACAAATCCAGGATCCGCCTTTTGCGCTTTTTGTCAAGGGGGATCTTCCGCCGGAAAATCAGCCGGCGGTAGCAATTGTAGGAGCAAGAAAATGTACACCTTACGGGGAGCAGATGGCTTTGGAGTATGGTGAGGCAATGGCCGGAGCGGGGATTGCGGTAATCAGCGGAATGGCAAGGGGAATCGACGGCGCCGGGCAGAGAGGAGCACTGAACGGAGGAGGGAGGACTTATGGGGTGCTGGGCTGTGGTGTGGATATCTGCTATCCAAGAGAACATATCGGCCTTTATACAGATATCATGAAAAATGGCGGGATCCTGTCAGAACGCATACCGGGAGAGCCGCCGCTGCCGGCCTATTTTCCGGAACGGAACCGTATCATCAGCGGGCTTGCAGATGTAGTTCTGGTCATGGAGGCGAAAAGAAAAAGCGGATCGCTCATTACGGCAGATCAGGCATTGGAACAGGGCAAAGATGTCTACGCCCTGCCGGGGCCGGCAGACAGCCCTCTAAGCGAGGGGTGTCATCAGCTGATCCGTCAGGGGGCAGGAATCCTTTTGTCGCCGCAGGATCTTTTGGAGGAACTGGGGATGGAGAGGATCTGCATTATGAAAAAATCTGACAAGAATAAAAAAATGCTTGAAAGTCCCGAAAATATGGTGTATAGTTGTCTCGGTTTATTTCCAAAGGACGTCAGCTATATTATAGAAGAAACAGGATTGGAGCCGGGAAGAGTCATGGAGGCTCTGATCACGCTGGTACTTGAGGGATATGCCAGAGAAATATCAAAAAATCATTATGTCAGAGCTGAAAAAGGCCCTGGCAGAAAAATATAAAACGGAGGAAAGATATGGCACGCTATCTTGTAATCGTGGAGTCACCGGCAAAGGTGAAAACAATCAAAAAGTTTTTGGGGAGCAATTATGTTGTAATGGCATCCAACGGCCATGTGCGCGACCTGCCCAAAAGCCAGCTTGGCATCGATGTAGAGCATGACTTTGAGCCAAAGTATATCACGATTCGAGGGAAGGGTGAAATTTTGGCGGCATTGAGAAAGGAAGTCAAAAAGGCGGACAAAGTATATCTGGCAACCGACCCGGACCGGGAAGGAGAAGCGATTTCCTGGCATTTAAGCCAGGCGCTGAAGCTGGATAAAAAGAAAACATATCGGATCAGTTTTAATGAAATTACGAAAAGCGCGGTCAAGGCGTCGTTAAAAAATGCAAGAGAGATTGATTCTGATCTGGTAGACGCTCAGCAGGCAAGAAGAGTTCTGGATCGGATTGTAGGCTACCGGATCAGCCCGCTTTTGTGGGCAAAGGTAAAACGGGGATTAAGTGCGGGGCGTGTGCAGTCAGTCGCACTGCGCATTATTGCCGACCGGGAAGAAGAGATTAATGCTTTTATTCCGGAGGAATACTGGACGCTGGATGCAAACCTGAAGGTGGAAGGGGAGAAAAAGCTCCTCAGAGCCAAATTCTATGGAAAAGGAAATAAAAAACTGACCATCGGATCCAGGGAAGAGATGGAGCAGATATTAAAAGAACTGGAGGGGGCGGAGTATACAGTAGACGAGATCCGCAAAGGCGAAAGGGTCAAGAAGGCTCCGGTACCTTTTACAACCAGTACTCTGCAGCAGGAGGCATCCAAGGCTCTGAATTTTGCTACCTCAAAGACTATGAGGATTGCCCAGCAGCTATACGAGGGAATTGATATCAAAGGAAATGGAACAGTAGGTCTGATCACCTATCTGCGTACGGACTCTACAAGAGTATCGGCAGAGGCGGATCAGACTGTGAGGGAATATATCGGCGGTACTTACGGCCCGGAATATGTGGCCACCAGAGATATTTCCAGTGCCAGGGACGGCAGGGGAGTACAGGATGCTCATGAGGCGATCCGGCCTACAGATGTTACGAGAACACCGGCGGCTATGAAGGATTCCCTGACCAGAGACCAGTTCCGTCTTTACCAGCTGGTATGGAAACGTTTTGTGGCAAGCAGGATGCAGCCGGCTAAATATGAGACTACCTCCGTGAGGATCGCGGCAGGGGAATATCGGTTTACAGTAGCCGCATCCAGGATAGCGTTTGAAGGATTCCGGTGTGTATATACAGAAGCCGATGAAGAGAAGGAAGAAAATAACGTGCTGGTAAAAGGGCTGGATGAGAATGCAAAACTTTCCAAAGAAACCTTTGAGACGAAACAGCACTTTACACAGCCGCCGGCTCACTATACAGAGGCCGCGCTGGTCAAAACCTTAGAGGAGCTTGGGATCGGACGTCCCAGTACCTATGCGCCGACGATCACCACGATCATTTCCAGAAGATATGTGGCGAAGGAAAATAAAAATCTTTATATGACAGAGATTGGCGAGGTAGTCAATAACATCATGAAGCAATCATTCCCCAGCATCGTGGATGTGAATTTTACGGCAAATATGGAAGGACTGCTGGATGGTGTTGCAGAAGGAAAGGTAAGATGGAAAACCATTATCGAGAACTTCTATCCGGATCTGGATGCTGCTGTGAAAAAAGCAGAAGAAGAGCAGGAAAAGGTAAAGATCGAAGATGAAGTGACCGACGTGATCTGTGAGCAGTGCGGTCGGAATATGGTGATCAAATATGGCCCTCACGGAAGATTTCTGGCCTGTCCCGGATTTCCGGAGTGCCGGAATACCAAGCCATATCTGGAAAAGATCGGTGTGCCCTGCCCTGTCTGCGGTAAAGATGTAGTGATCCGCAAGACAAAAAAAGGCAGAAAATATTATGGCTGTGAGGATAACCCGAACTGTGAATTTATGTCATGGCAGAAACCATCGGTAAAGAAATGTCCGCGCTGCGGAAGCTATATGGTAGAGAAGGGAAATAAGCTTCTGTGCAGTGATGAGACCTGTGGTTATGTGGAAGATAAGAGAAATGTAAAGAATATTTAGAAAATTTGTTGAATGTTTATATAATGTATGATAATATTACTTTCAAAGGATGGAGGATTGCCATGAGTGTACAATTATTAGATAAAACAAGGAAAATCAACAAATTACTGCACAATAACAATTCCAGCAAGGTCGTATTTAACGACATTTGTGCGGTACTGACAGAAATTTTGAATTCCAACGTGGTTGTGATCAGTAAGAAGGGGAAGGTGCTGGGCTGCAGCAAATGCGAGGGCGTGCCGCTGATCGAAGAGCTTATTGAACAGAAGGTAGGAACGCATATTGACGGGATGCTGAATGAAAGGCTCTTAAGTATCCTTTCTACGAAGGAAAATGTTAATCTGGAGACCTTAGGCTTCTCCGCTGATGTGGTGAAGGGGTATCAGGCGATCATCACACCGATCGATATCGCCGGCGAACGGCTGGGAACGCTGTTCATCTATAAGATTGACCAGATTTATGAAATTGATGATATTATCCTGAGTGAATACGGAACCACGGTGGTAGGGCTTGAGATGTTAAGGTCTGTCAACGAAGAAAATGCAGAAGAAAGCAGGAAAGAGCATATTGTCCAGTCTGCCATCAGCACGCTGTCATATTCCGAACTGGAAGCGATCATCCACATTTTTGATGAGCTGGATGGAACAGAGGGAATCCTGGTAGCCAGCAAGATTGCAGACCGTGTGGGAATTACCAGGTCCGTGATCGTAAATGCGCTCCGTAAGTTTGAGAGCGCCGGTGTCATCGAATCCCGTTCTTCCGGTATGAAAGGAACTTACATCAAGGTAGTCAATGATTATGTATTTACAGAGCTGGAGCATATTAAGGCTGAGCGCATGCAGAAATAGGAGAGGGACTTTATGTACGAAGAGTGTTCTGCCAGGCTCCGTATGGTGCGGGTCATTTTAAAAGACGGATATCTGGATGAGGTTTCTCATCCGTGCAGTGTAATAAAGTATCGTCCGGAGGAAGAATGCATATACTTATTAACGGAAAACAAACTTTCATCGTTTTCTCTGGATGGAATCTATGAATGTCAGATTGATACCGGAAAAGGGACCCTTGCCTGTACCGGAATGCTGCTGGAGCGTTATTGGAATAAATCAGGGAATGTGATCAAATTCCGGATTCAGAATGGATTTTATAAAAATCTTGTAAACTAAATAAAAGTGTGTTGACAAATCCGAAAGAGAGTGCTATTTTATACCTAGAGTTTTTCAGCACTCTCTTTTGGTGAGTGCTAACAAATAGATTTAAATCTAAGGAGGCATATTCTATGAAACTAGTACCATTAGGCGACAGAGTTGTATTGAAACAGTTAATCGCAGAAGAAACGACCAAATCCGGGATCGTGATCCCCGGACAGTCAAAAGAAAAACCGCAGCAGGCGGAAGTAATTGCTGTAGGGCCTGGCGGAACAGTAGACGGAAAAGAAGTAGTGATGAACGTGTCTGTCGGACAGACGGTCATTTACTCCAAATATGCGGGAACCACTGTTGAGATCGATGACGAAGAGTACATTATTGTAAAGCAGGATGATATCCTGGCAATCGTAGAATAATCAACCATTTTAGTTTATTAGGAGGCAGTAAGATCATGGCAAAAGAAATTAAATATGGCGCCGAGGCCAGAAGCGCACTGGAAGCAGGAGTTAATCAGCTGGCAGATACAGTAAGAGTTACACTTGGACCAAAGGGACGCAATGTTGTCCTGGATAAATCCTTTGGAGCACCGCTGATCACTAACGACGGTGTAACGATCGCAAAAGAGATCGAGCTGGAAGATGCTTTTGAGAATATGGGAGCACAGCTGATCAAGGAAGTTGCTTCCAAGACAAATGACGTGGCCGGAGACGGAACTACCACAGCTACCGTACTGGCACAGGCTATGGTGCACGAAGGAATGAAGAACCTGGCAGCAGGCGCAAATCCGATCATCCTTCGTAAAGGTATGAAGAAAGCGACAGATACAGCAGTAGAAGCAATCGCTAAGATGTCCAGCAAAGTAAACGGCAAAGATCAGATCGCCAAGGTTGCAGCAATTTCTGCCAGTGACGAGGAAGTAGGCGAGATGGTAGCAGACGCTATGGAAAAAGTTTCCAACGACGGTGTTATCACCATTGAAGAGTCCAAGACCATGAAGACAGAACTTGACCTGGTAGAAGGTATGCAGTTTGACCGCGGATATGTGTCTGCATACATGGCAACTGATATGGATAAAATGGAAGCAAACCTGGAAGATCCATACATCCTGATCACAGATAAGAAGATCTCCAACATCCAGGATATCCTTCCGCTGCTGGAGCAGATCGTACAGTCCGGAGCAAGACTTCTGATCATCGCAGAGGATATCGAAGGCGAGGCGCTGACTACCCTGATTGTAAACAAACTGCGTGGAACCTTCAATGTAGTAGCAGTAAAAGCACCTGGATATGGCGACAGAAGAAAAGAGATGCTCAAAGATATCGCAATCCTGACAGGCGGAGAAGTGATCTCCGAAGAGCTGGGACTGGATCTTAAGGATACAACAATGGAACAGCTGGGTCGTGCAAAATCCGTTAAAGTACAGAAAGAAAACACTGTTATCGTAGACGGACTTGGCGACAAGAAAGCTATTGCAGACCGTGTGGCTCAGATCAAGAATCAGATTGAAGAGACCACTTCTGATTTCGACAGAGAAAAACTTCAGGAGAGACTGGCAAAACTGGCCGGCGGCGTAGCAGTGATCCGTGTAGGTGCGGCTACTGAGACAGAAATGAAAGAAGCAAAACTTCGTATGGAAGATGCCCTGGCAGCTACCAGAGCAGCTGTTGAAGAAGGTATCATCGCAGGAGGCGGATCTGCTTACATCCACGCTGCAAAAGAAGTGGCTAAGAAGGTAGCAGAGATGGAAGGCGATGAAAAGACAGGCGGAAATGTAGTCCTGAAAGCGCTGGAAGCTCCGCTGTACCGCATCGTTGCCAACGCAGGACTGGAAGGATCTGTTATCATTAATAAAGTATCCGAGTCTGAGCCTGGCATTGGATTCGACGCACTGACAGAGCAGTATGTAGATATGGTAGAGAGCGGTATCCTGGATCCTGCAAAGGTAACAAGAAGCGCACTTCAGAATGCGACCAGCGTAGCAGCTACACTTCTGACTACAGAGTCTGTTGTGGCAAATATCAAGGAAGAAGTACCGGCTGCAGCACCGGCAGGCGGCGGAATGGGAATGATGTAATTCCCGGATAAATACAGTTCACACTGTGAGCCATAGTCTGGTTCTCACAGATAAAAGTGAAAATTTTGAAAACTCCCCTTAGGGGGAGTTTTCTTTTTATGTAGAAATGTGTTACAATGATACCAATCAGTATATATTTTTTGGAGGAATAAATAAATGAGTGACTTCTATACAGAACAGCTTGTAAAAAAACAGTCTGGGGCAAAGGAGATGGCGATCAGAGCGGGGCTGATCGTACTGACGGTCATCGCCGTGTTTATCGTGCTTATGTTTCCGTTAGGGATCATTCTGCCGATACTGGCTGTTGTGCTGGATGTATTCATGTTCCGCAGGCTGAATGTGGAGTATGAATATCTGTTTGTCAACGGAGATCTTGACGTGGACAAGATCATGAGCCGTGCAAAGCGTAAGAGAATGTTCTCGATGAATGTTTCAGAGATGGAACTTCTGGCGCCGTCAGATGCTCTGGAGCTTCGTCAGTATCAGAACGCAAAGACGCTGGACTTTTCTTCCGGAACCGGACAGGCTAAGTTGTACACATTAGTCGTAGCGGATCACGGGGAACTGAAAAAAGTGGTATTTGAGCCAAATGAAACGATTATTGAAGGCTTTTTTGTGCTGGCACCCAGAAAAGTCATCAGAAAATAGTTGACAAATCATGTCAGGATTCGATATGATAGCTGTTAAATATTACAATTTTGCAATGGTGAAAGAGAGGATGAAAAATCATGGGAAAGATTATCGGAGAAGGAATTACATTTGATGATGTTCTTTTAGTACCGGCTTATTCAGAAGTGATCCCCAATCAGGTGGATCTGTCTACGTATCTGACCAAGAAGGTGAAGCTGAATATACCGATGATGAGTGCCGGAATGGATACAGTCACTGAGCACCGGATGGCGATTGCTATGGCGCGTCAGGGAGGAATCGGTATTATTCACAAGAATATGTCCATTGAAGAACAGGCAGAAGAAGTAGACAAGGTAAAGCGGTCGGAAAATGGGGTAATCACAGATCCGTTTTTCCTGTCTCCGGAAAATACACTGGAGGATGCCAATAATCTGATGGCAAAATTCAGGATCTCAGGTGTGCCGATCACAGAAGGAAGGAAATTGGTCGGTATCATTACCAACCGTGATTTGAAGTTCGAGGAAGATTTTTCTAAAAAGATTAAAGAATCCATGACTTCCGAGGGACTTATTACAGCTCCGGAAGGCATCACATTAGAAGAAGCAAAGAAAATCCTTGCAAAAGCAAGAAAAGAAAAGCTGCCGATCGTAGATAAGGACTTTAACCTGAAAGGTCTGATCACGATCAAGGATATTGAAAAACAGATCAAATATCCTCTGTCAGCAAAGGATGGACAGGGACGTCTGCTCTGCGGAGCCGCAATCGGTATCACCGCGAACTGTCTGGAGCGTACCCAGGAACTGGTAAACGCCAAGGTAGATGTAGTGGTTATGGACTCTGCTCATGGACATTCCGCTAATGTTATGCGGACAGTGGACATGGTAAAATCCAAGTTCCCGGATCTGCAGGTGATCGCAGGAAATGTTGCCACAGGAGAAGGAACAGAGGCCCTTATCAAGGCCGGCGTAGATGCGGTGAAGGTGGGAATCGGACCGGGATCCATCTGTACGACCCGTATTATCGCGGGTATCGGTGTTCCTCAGATTTCTGCAGTTATGGATTGCTATGAAGTTGCAGACAAATACGGAATCCCGATCATCGCGGATGGCGGTATTAAGTATTCCGGAGATATGACAAAAGCCATTGCAGCAGGTGCAAACGTGTGCATGATGGGAAGTATTTTTGCCGGATGTGACGAAAGCCCGGGAACCTTTGAACTGTACCAGGGCAGAAAATATAAAGTTTACCGCGGCATGGGCTCTATCGCGGCTATGGAAAACGGAAGCAAAGACCGCTATTTCCAGAGCGACGCCAAAAAACTGGTGCCGGAGGGAGTGGAAGGCCGTGTGGCATATAAGGGATCCGTGGAAGATACAGTATTCCAGCTGATGGGAGGCCTCCGGTCCGGTATGGGCTACTGTGGCGCTTCGACAATTGAGGATCTGAAGCAGAAGGGTCAGTTTATCAAGATTTCTGCGGCGGCACTCAGAGAGAGCCATCCGCATGATATTCATATCACGAAAGAGGCACCAAACTATAGTGTAGATGAATAGTTGATTAGAGAATGAAAAGCCAGGCGCAGATGCGTCTGGCTTTTTTTGACAGGACAGTAAAAATTTACTAAAATCTTAAAAAAGTACAAATGAAAAAAGGGAATGTAAAAAATATTTAAAAAAAGTGAAAAATCACAGAAACTTTGTCCTAATGCTTCGAAGGTCTGCTGTGGTAAAGTGTATACATCCAAAAAAGTTCATCGAATGAAGTCAAAATCTTTATGCCGACCATGAAGTCCTGCTATGCGGCGGCCATCGTGACCACGTTCATGACGAGCTGGAATAATTATCTGTGGCCGTTGATCGCACTGCAGTCGCCGGAAAAGAGAACTCTGCCGCTGATTCTTTCCGCAATGGGTTCCTCTTATACGCCAGATTATGGTATGATGATGGTGGCGGTTGTGATCGCGACAATCCCGACAGCATTGATCTTCTTCCTGATGCAGAAACAGTTTGTGGCAGGAATGACAGGCTCTGTAAAGGGATAGCTTTGAAAGGAAGAGAGGAGTAACAGATATATGACAGCAAAAGAAGCGAAGCTTTCGTGGCTTGAGGATCCGGAGGTTTTTGCCGTAAACCGGATCCCGGCACATTCGGACCACACCTATTTTGAAAAGGAGACAGAGGAGAGGCCGCTCAGACAGTGTCTGAACGGCTCCTGGCTGTTCTCCTATGCAAAAAATCCGTCTATGCGTGTAGAAAGATTTTATGAGGACAGCTATGACTGCAGCGGATTTGATACGATACAGGTGCCGGGGCATTTGGAGACTCAGGGGTATGGACGAAACCAGTATATTAACACCATGTATCCCTGGGACGGGGAAGAATTCTTACGTCCGCCCATGGTCTCAAAACGCAATAATCCGGTGGGGAGTTATGTGAAGTATTTTACTCTGGAAGAACAGATGAAAGGAAAGA
>OGYQ01000249.1_pt1 | contig 68549 bp, 75 predicted proteins | sample 1576641 | NCBI WGS metagenome assembly OGYQ01 (sample SAMEA3541476, study PRJEB24748) | human gut metagenome | biome: human gut; feature: human-associated habitat; material: faeces | place: China | collected 2012 | reverse complement strand
AAAACTAAATCAGGCATACTTAGACTTTCTTATTTTCGGACAACGGAACAAAACACTCCCGGCTTGATGCAATTTGCCAATCGTAAACCCCCGTAACCACCCTACACGAGGAAACTCATGTCGCCCACAAACCACAATTTGGCAGGCAATCCTTAACCTGCATTTTTGAAATACTTATTCTTCTTTATACGGAAGAACATCCTGCATATAAGCCCTCAGTGTCTCACCGACGCTCCATGCCTGCGCGTAACAGCCTCTTGGATTGTGAGGCGCATCTCCATCGAATATTTCTGAAATGGAGCCGATACATCCATTGTCAGTCAGATGGTGGCGAACCGGTTCTAACAGTGCAAGCAGCTCTTTCGTACATTCCGGTGAGTGATCATGGACTTTTGCGTAAGCAGTCAGAAAACCGCCGAGCAGGAATCCCCATGCTGTACCCTGATGGTATGCGGCATCACGTTTCGGCAGGGAACCACAGTAGATGCCGTGATAGTCAGCATGATCGCTTGTAAGAGAGCGCAGACCACAGCCAATATAAAGATGTTCTTTGACAAATGCGACGATCTTTGCTTCCTGTTCTTCTGATAACATGGTAAAAGGCAGAGATACCGCATAGATTTGGTTAGGACGAAGATGATCGTCCGGTTCATCCCCGTCAACAACATCATAAAGACAGCCCTTTTCCTCCCACCAGAATTTCTGACAGAAAGATTTTTTTATCAGATCGGCAAGTGCAGCATAATCGTGGGAGGTCATGCAATCATTCACAGAGTCAGAAGCAGTACATCCAGAAGTAGGAGTTTCACTGCCGGATCCAGAAACAGTACATCCAGAAGCGGAAGTATCACTGTCAGGAATTAGAGTGCAAGCCACATCCTCATACCGCAATGCAAGCTGCTCCATAACTTTTAGCGCATTATACCAGAGTGCATTGATTTCTACCGGTTTTCCGTGGCGCGGAGTGGCAACCCAGTCACCGACGCGCACATCCATCCATGTGATCTGGTCAAGACCGCTTCCGGCATGGATGAGACCGTCCTCTTCCATATAAATGCTGAAATCTGTACCGTTTTTATAAGCAGAAATGATTTCTTTCAGGTGAGGATAGATATTTTTTCTGACAAAAGTGTGTGCATCATCATCCGGATAATACTGCAGATACTGCCATACCGCATAAAAATACCACAGGGATGCATCCGCCGTGTTGTAAAGAGGCGCTGCATTATCATCCGGGAACATATTTGGAACGATCCCATGACGGATATACTTTGAAAATGTTAAAAGAATTTCCTCGGCGTCTTTTCTGCGACCGGTGCATAACGTCAGTCCGGTAAATGCGATCATCGTGTCACGTCCCCAGTCGGTAAACCATGGGAGACCGGCGAGCACAGTTTTGTAGCCGGTAGAGGTGCGGTCGCAGAGAAACTGGTCCGCAGCGAGAACTAGGCGGTCTGCAAGATCATCATGAATGTCTGCCGTCGCATAGAGTGATTTTGTATATTCTTCCCGTTCTTTTAAAATATCAAAAGCAGCGTCTGGCTTGATATCTGAAAAGGATTCATCGGCAGATATTACGGAACAGAGCACGGAAACCTGTCTACGGCTTTTGGTCGGAAGGAAAAACGTTATCTGGTGTGGACAATAGTGGCAGTCGAGTCCGTCTGTCTCAAGATCCACTTCCGTCTGAAGCTGCATATCAATGTCAAACATAGGCGTATGGTCTGAAAACATACCGTCGCTTGTCTGAAATAAAATGGCAGTGTCAGGGTGGCTTTCCGGAATCAGACAAAGGGAATTGCCGGTCTGTGTCGTATGAAAATGAAAATCCTCCGGGCGGCTGGATGCGCTGTGCTCACGGAAATTAAAAAGAGGAACCAGGGTAAGGGATGCATCCGGACCATTATTTTCAATTTCATAAGCAACGGCACAGACATTGGCGCCGTGTTTTAAACAAATATGTTTGGTAAGGGTGATATCACCTGCCTGATATGTATAGTGAACGCTTCCATCATAAGAAAATGAGACAAGATATTTCTGCCCCTGTGCATAACAGGTCTGTCCGTTTTTTTTGTGCTGTGAGGTTTCAAAATCATATATGGCAGATACATCATGTGCAGATACAGTTTTTACGGTGTTCATAAATGAATGAGGCTGCTCATCAGAACTTTCAGAAGTATCTGCTGCATATACTGTCAGAGATTCGTTGATCTTGGAAAAAACGAGATAGCGTTCGATCGGTGGGTGCAGACTTGCGATCAGATAACCCTGATGTGTACGGTTGTGTGCACCGATCAGTGAACTTCCGGCATATCCGCCGATGCCATTGGTCAGTGTCCATTCGCGGCGGATTCCTTCTTTGAATGTAGAAAATGCATTTTTTTCATATTGATAAGTGATCATTATTAGCTCTCTCCATAATAAAAATAATTGTTTGTGACAAAGTGTGCAGTGGCTGGTTTCAAAATGCCATGCAACTGTGCGAAAATTTACGAAAAATCCATCTGGTTATATTTTACACGATAACAGGACTGATGTACAGAAAAATAAAAAATGTATAAAATTTCCTGTATTTGAACAGAGAATAGGGGACAACCCTTGCCTGTCATGTTTTAACATGATAAAATAGGAGAGATGACTTGTGAAGGGATAATATCCGGTAAACAGGTAAATATAAAACACAGGAGAAGATTATATGCATGAGAAATTAGTGATTGTTCCAAAAAAGAACACAGGTTCTAAAAAAATATTAAATACCGTATTGTTTATACTTGCATGTCTGATGTTTTTGCTGTCTACATTTGTGAACCCGATTATTTTTCTGATACCGGGAATTGCACTGGCGCTGGTATGGTATTTTCAAGCATTCCGTTCGGATATAGAGTTCGAATACACTTATTATGACGGGGAGTTTCATTTTGCACGTATCAAGGCAAAAAGCAAACGTAAAGCAATCGGCAGTGTGCAGATGGATGATGTGCTTGGATTTGCACCAAGAGGTGACAGAAGTGTATACAAATATGAGAATGATCATAATCTGACATACAAAAATCTGACTTCCGGTAACCCGGAGGCAAGGGTGTATGAGCTGATCGCAAAAGGTGAAAAAGGACTTGTGCGTTATGAGTTTGAGCCGGATGATGAGATGCTCGATGAAGTTATGGTAAAATATCCGCGTTCGGTGGTAAGATAAACCACGGATGCAGACGGAGGATACAATGTTAGAATTAAGAAATATCACTTATGAGGTAGAGGACAATCAGGATAATAAAGATATTTTAAAGGATGTCAGCCTTACGATTGATGAACATTTTGTGGCAATCACCGGACCAAACGGCGGCGGAAAATCGACGCTTGCCAAGATCATTGCCGGAATCATTAAGCCGACATCCGGTCAGATTCTTTTAGATGGTGAAGACATTACCGGACTTGATATTACTGAGCGTGCGAAACATGGCATCAGCTATGCATTCCAGCAGCCGGTGCATTTTAAGGGACTGACGGTAAAAGATCTGATTACGATCGCAGCCGGCAGAACGATGACGGTAAATGAAACATGTGAGATTTTATCCGAGGTCGGACTGTGCGCGAGAGAGTATATTGATCGTGAGATCAATGGCAGTCTTTCCGGTGGAGAGCTGAAACGTATTGAGATCGCAATGATCACGGCACGTGGAACGAAACTTTCTATCTTTGATGAGCCGGAGGCGGGAATCGATCTCTGGAGTTTCAACAGCCTGATCAGGGTATTTGAAAAAATGCGTGATGAGATTCAGGGAACGATCCTTATTATTTCACATCAGGAGCGTATTTTAGATATTGCAGATAAAATTGTTGTGATTGCAAACGGACAGGTGAAAACGATCGGCACCAAGGAAGAAGTGCTTCCGGAACTGCTTCATACGGCGGGAACCTGTGAGACGCTGACCAGTAAGCTGTAATTCGGGGAAGTGAGGAAAAAATGGATTTAATACAGAAAAATTTATTAGAGCAGGTGGCAGGATTGCACGAGATCCCGGAGGGTGCCTATAATATTCGTGCGAACGGCACCAAACTCGGAAGAAATACGACTGCTAATATTGATATCGTGACCAAGACGGATAAGGATGGAATTGATATCATCATCAAACCCGGAACTGTTCATGAGAGTGTGCACATCCCGGTACTTTTAAGCGAGAGCGGAATGCAGGAATGTGTTTACAATGATTTTTATATTGGCGAGGGCGCAGATGTCACGATCGTGGCAGGATGTGGGATCCATAACTGTGGTGTAGATACTTCCAAACATGACGGTGTGCATACGTTTTATCTGGAGAAAAATGCAAAAGTCCGCTACATTGAGCGCCATTACGGCGAGGGAGACGGCAACGGAGAGAATATCATGAATCCGCAGACCATCGTCCACTTAAAAGAGGGCGCACATATGGAGATGGAGACGACACAGATCAAAGGAATCGATTCCACGGTTCGTGTGACGAGAGGAGATCTGGCAGAAAACGCATCCTTAGAGATCCATGAGAAGATCATGACACACGGAAAACAGTACGCAAAGACAGATTTTCATGTGGATATTAACGGGGATAATTCCAGTGTGAATCTGGTGTCACGTTCTGTTGCAAAAGGGGAATCAAAACAGGAATTTTTCTCCGTTATGAATGGTAATGCAGCCTGTGCAGGACACAGTGAATGTGATGCCATCATTATGGATAACGCCTGTGTGACTGCAAGTCCGCAGCTGACTGCCAACAATATTGACGCAAATCTGATCCATGAAGCTGCTATCGGAAAAATAGCCGGAGAGCAGCTGATCAAGCTGATGACACTTGGACTTACAGAAAAAGAAGCGGAAGAACAGATTATCAATGGATTTTTGAAATAGTCATTTAAAGTTTGTGGCCGGGAATGTCTTTGTATTCGATCATCCCGTCATCAATCCATTCTTTAATGCGGCTGAGCGGCAGATGAAAATGTGTTGCAACATCATAAGCGGTGGCGTTATTTGTCTGAATATATTCTTTTACCTGATGAAAAAGTTCCTGTTCTAAACAGCGGGGACACAATGTTCCCTCGTAGGATGTGGGAAGAAGACAGTGACATTCTTCGCAGTATCTTCGGTTTTCAAATAAAGGTGTTTCGGTCATATAAAGTCCTCCTGTCTGTTACGTTAGAACATTATTATAACATAGATTATCATATGGAAAGAATTGTATTTATAAATAAAATATAAAAACAAAAATAAGGATTTTTATAAATCTTTTCGAAAATCGTCACACTTAAGACATATTTTTTCCGTATACTGTAACCATCGAAAGAAGTTAGCAACGCTTACCCAGGCGGGTTGTTAAACAAGGTTGTATAGAATAAAGGCTGTACATCCCGACAATTCTTTCGACGCAATTTCCTTTATATAGATTAACATTTTCATAACTAAACTCCTCGGAGGAACCCCGGAACAGTGATGTTACCGGGGTTTCTTCATTTATGGGATTAGATTATCAAAAGGTGGATTTCATTTTTTGAAAATCGAATCATATTAAAATTCAGAAAATTATCAGAAAGGCCGGATATGAGAGAAAAAACATACAGTTTCACGATAGAAGAGATCCCGATCATTGTGACGAAAAAACGCATGAAAAATATGTATCTGCGTATCAGTAAAGAGGATGGCAGTGTGCGCATTTCGGCGCCGCATCAGATGAGCGACGAGCGGATTTATCGTTTTGCAAAGGAGCGGATCGACTGGATCCGGGTTTACAGGAAAAAATATCTGCGTGCGAAAGAGGGACGCAGGGAAGTAAGAAAATTAAGCGAAGCGGAATTAAAACAGCAGAAACTGCTTTTGAAAAGAGACGTGGAAAAATTGATTGCAAAATGGGAACCCGTCATGGGCGTAAAGGCATCCGGTGTTACGATACGCCAGATGAAAACACGCTGGGGTTCCTGCAATGTGAGGACACACCACATCAATATCAATCTCGCACTGGCGAAAAAGCCGCCGGAGTGTCTGGAGTATGTGGTTGTGCATGAACTGACACATATTTTAGAACCGAGTCATAATGCCGTGTTCTGGGGCTATATGACACAGTTTTATCCGAATTGGAAGCGTGTCAGAAAATATCTGAATGATGAAGTACCGGAATAAATGTTATACAAACTGATTTTGGGTTTCGTCATATTCGTAATCGATCATTTTTAATTTTTCAGTGATCGCATCGGCATCTGCATGAAATGCGGCAACAAACTCAGAAAAAGACGGATAATTGTCGCGGAGCTGTGTATTGACGAAACTTAAAAGCATAGCAGGATCGTTTGGAAGATTTTGATATTCAGTCATAATAAACCTCGTTTCTTCTATATTATGGTAAACGGTTTGCCCGTGTAGTGGGTTGCTCATGATTACCGCAGATATGCGGTCTTTTCTGTGAACGGTTTCTATGCTAAAATAACATGGGAACGCAAAAAATGCAAGGAGACGATAACAGCATGGAACAAAAGATTGACAAAGAAGTGTTTGATAAATTTTTTACGGAGAGTTACTGCCCGGTTGACTATACAACGGTAAAGGAAGAGTTCGAACAGATCGCATCGGTGGGAAATGATATTTTTACCGGAAGTTATGAGGCAAGAAATTTAAACCGCGAGAATTTCATCCTATACCTGACCAGTGAGGCGTATTGTGATTTTGAGGCTGCCGTGCAGGAGGCGATGGATGATCTGAACCCGGAGATCTTAGATGCAGTTATGGATGTGACGGAAAACACACCGGACGGAGACGAGATCACTGAGAAATACTGGGATACCCAGCGCACACTTTTGAAAGAATTTTTAGAACAGCTTTATGACGAAGTGATCTCAACATGGAGATAATGTTCTGCGGAAGAGTCGGAAGTGAAAGATAAGCAGCAGACAGGATATGGAAAATACGGCAATAAGAATTGGAGGATGTTATGGCGAGCTGTGACAGTTGTGTATACAATGTATACGATGAAGATGATGAGGAATATTACTGCGAAGTGGATATGGACGAGGATGATGCTGCGCGCCTGATGCAGGGACATTATAAAGAGTGTCCGTACTACCAGCTGGATGATGAGTATGCGGTGGTAAGGCATCAGATGTAATATTGAAGACAGATAATAAGCAAAAAGAATGGAGAAATATATGAGTTTTGGCAATATAAAAAAGAAGAAAAGATTACTGGCGTTATTGCTATGTACGATACTGGCGGGGGCGTCTTTTATGACGGGATGTGGCAGCAAAGCGGATGAAAACGGATCTGCCCAGGTGTCTGCTGAAGAGAAAAATGTCACAGAAACACAAGAACAGACAGAGGCAGAGTCGGAGCAGATCATGACAGAAGCGACAGAAACTGCACAGACAAAAACACAGGAAACAGAGCAGACGGAAGAAACAGAGCCGGCAGAACTGGCACCAACGGAGACCCGGGAAACAGAAGAAATCATTACAACAGAGGTGATTAAGGGAGAAGCAGATTCGGAGCAGGAGAGTGCATCATCACAGACTGCGGACACAGAGCAGTCTGCTGAGGCTGGAAATCCCCAGACTGGCACAGAGCAGTCTGCTGAGATGGAAAACACGCAGACAGATACAGCCCAGACAAACATTTCCGGTAATCTCGTTGTGATCGACGCCGGACATCAGGCAAAAGGAAATAACGAAAAAGAGCCGATCGGACCAGGCGCATCTGAGACAAAAGCGAAAGTTGCTTCCGGTACAACAGGTGTGGCGAGCGGGCTTGCGGAATACGAACTGACACTTCAGGTATCTTTAAAGCTGCAGCAGGAACTTACGGCGCGCGGCTATCAGGTGTTGATGATCCGGACGACCAATGATGTCAATATCAGTAATTCCGAGCGTGCGGCAGTTGCCAATAATAATCATGCGGCAGCATTTATTCGCATTCATGCAAATGGAAGTACCAACTCTGCGGCAAACGGAGCGATGACGATCTGTCCGACCGCAGCAAACCCGTACTGCTCCAATATTTATCAGAACTCAAGAAAACTTTCCGACTGCATCATAGGTTCCCTGTGTGCGGCAACCGGTGCAAAAAGTGAGGGTGTCTGGGAGACAGATACGATGAGCGGTATCAACTGGTGTCAGGTTCCGGTCACGATCGTTGAGATGGGGTACATGACCAATGCGGATGAGGATCTTAAAATGGCGACTGACGATTATCAGCAGAAGATCGCATCGGGAATCGCCGATGGAGTGGATGCTTATTTTGGAAAATAAAATGAGGAATGTGTACGGGTCACATGGATGTGTGAACAGTTGTAGAATGGTTACAAGATCTTAAGATAATAAAAAAGAAAAGCTGACTGCCGGAATGACCGGTAAGCCAGCTTTTCTTTTTCATGTGTCAAATTTATTTCATACTGTTTTTTACAGCAGCTTCTACAAATCCTTTGAATAACGGATGCGGACGGTTCGGTCTGGATTTGAACTCCGGATGTGCCTGTGTTGCAAGGAACCACGGATGATCCGGAATCTCGATCATTTCTACGATTCTTCCATCCGGGGAAGTACCACAGAGTTTCATGCCGCCTTCGGTAAGTGCTGCACGGAAATCGTTGTTAACCTCGTAACGATGACGATGTCTTTCGTGAATTTCCTCGGAACCGTAAAGCTCGCGGGCTTTAGATGTTGGATCTAACACACATGGATAAGAACCAAGTCTTAAAGTACCGCCGATATCTTCCACACCATTCTGATCCGGCATCAGTGCGATGACAGGATGTGTGGTGTTCGGATCAAGCTCAACGCTGTGTGCATCATGGAAGCCACAGACATGTCTTGCAAATTCAATGATGGCTACCTGCATACCAAGGCAGAGACCAAGGTATGGAACATTGTTTTCACGGGCATACTTTGCAGCGGAGATCATACCTTCAACACCGCGGGAACCAAATCCTCCCGGAACAATGATGCCTGCCATATCGCCAAGCAGCTCTTTGGCATTGTCGTCATTTAAAGTTTCAGAATCGATCCAGTGAAGATCAATGGTAGCGCGCTCAGCGATACCGCCGTGTTTTAATGCCTCTACTACGGAGATATATGCATCATGCAGAGCGATATATTTTCCGACTAAAGCGATCTTTACTTCTTTGTTCGGATGACGCAGGGCGTCTACCATGGATTCCCAGTCTTTTAAATCGGGTTCCGGGCAGTCTAAATGCAGAGCCTTACATGCAACCTTGGCAAGATTTTCTTTTTCCATGGCAAGAGGTGCTTCGTAAAGGTACTCAACATCAAGATTCTGCAGTACATTGCCGTTTGGAACATTACAGAACAGGGCAATCTTGTCTTTTAAACTCTGGTCAAGTTCATGTTCGGAACGGCAGACGATGATATCCGGCTGGATACCCATTCCCTGAAGTTCTTTTACACTTGCCTGTGTCGGTTTCGTCTTAAGTTCACCGGAAGCCTTGATATAAGGGATCAGTGTCACATGGATCAGGATCGCATTTTCGTGTCCGACCTCATGCTGGAACTGACGGATCGCCTCTAAGAAAGGCTGGCTTTCGATATCTCCTACGGTACCACCAACCTCGATGATCGCGATATGTGTTTCATCGGAAGTGAAATTGCGGTAAAAACGGCTCTTGATCTCATTTGTAATATGCGGAATAACCTGAACGGTACCTCCACCGAAATCACCGCGGCGCTCTTTCTGGAGCACAGACCAGTAAACTTTACCGGTGGTCACGTTGGAATTTTTTGTTAAACTTTCATCGATAAAACGTTCATAATGTCCCAAGTCCAAGTCTGTTTCTGCACCGTCATCGGTAACGAAGACTTCACCATGCTGGATCGGGTTCATGGTTCCGGGATCGATATTGATATACGGATCGAATTTCTGCATGGTTACTTTGTATCCACGTGCTTTTAATAATCTTCCAAGGGAAGCTGCCGTGATACCTTTACCAAGACCGGAAACGACACCGCCGGTGACAAAGACATATTTTACAGGCATAGGGTTTTCCTCCTCATAATTATAGTAAATTAAAAAAATTTCACGTATTTAATAACCCATATAGTATACAACTAAGTTTACGCAAAATCCAGCAAAACTTAAAAAAGATAAAAGTGAATTTAGAAATAATTTAGAAATCACACCAAAAGTTCATGAACTGCGTATTGCTTTTGCGTTTGGTTTTCAATATAATAAAGAAGATATTGACGAATATCAGATAAAATCCAGATGTGGCATAGGCCGCAGATGTTTGGAAAGGATAGATTATGGATAATCAGGGACCAAATAATTACAATAATGGAAATAACAATTACAACAATAACGGTGGTAATAACGGCGGCAATGGCGGTGGTAATAATGGCGGTAACGGCGGCAGGGACAACCATAACGGACAGCTCATCATGGCATTTGTCCTGGTTTCCCTCATCGTGTTGTTTATCATGAGCATGGTGTCAAACCGTTTTTCACAGATGAGCACTCAGGAGATCTCTTATTCGGAATTTTTAGAAAAAGTAGAGGCAGGAGAAGTCAAATCCGTAGAGATCGGTTCTTACGAGATCGATATCACGCCGGTCACAAAGGATAAGAGTCCTTATCAGCCGACTTATTACTGCGGACGTGTGGCAGATGAAGATCTGATCCCGCTTTTGAAAGAAAAAGGTGTGGAGATCTATGGAGTGATTCCGGATAACACTTCCACCTGGATCTACAGCATTTTAAGTTATCTGATCCCATTAGTACTGATCTGGGTACTGCTCGGCTTTTTAATGAAACGTATGGGCGGCGGTGCTATGGGTGTTGGCAAGAGCAATGCCAAAGTTTATGTCGAGAAGCAGACAGGTGTTACCTTTAAGGATGTAGCAGGACAGGATGAAGCGAAAGAGTCCTTACAGGAAGTTGTTGATTTCCTGCACAATCCGAAGAAATATTCAGAGATCGGTGCAAAGCTGCCGAAAGGTGCGCTTTTAGTAGGACCTCCTGGTACTGGTAAAACATTGCTTGCAAAAGCGGTGGCAGGTGAGGCGAAGGTTCCGTTCTTCTCACTGGCAGGATCGGATTTCGTGGAGATGTTTGTCGGTGTCGGAGCTTCCCGTGTGCGTGACCTGTTTAAGGAAGCACAGAAACAGGCACCGTGTATTATCTTCATTGATGAGATCGATGCGATCGGTAAGAGCCGTGACACCCGCTATGGCGGCAATGATGAGCGTGAGCAGACGTTAAACCAGTTACTGGCAGAGATGGATGGTTTCGATACATCGAAGGGACTTCTGATCTTAGCAGCAACAAACCGTCCGGAGGTACTTGATAAGGCGCTGCTTCGGCCGGGACGTTTTGACCGTCGTATTATCGTAGATAAACCTGACTTAAAAGGACGTTTAGAGACATTAAAAGTCCATTCCAAAGATGTTATGATGGATGAGACCGTAGATCTTGATGCACTTGCACTGGCAACGGCCGGACTCGTAGGATCTGATCTTGCAAATATGATCAACGAGGCTGCGATCAATGCTGTTAAAAATGGAAGAAAGTTTGTCAATCAGGCGGATTTATTTGATGCATTTGAGCTTGTTGCAGTCGGAGGAAAAGAGAAAAAAGACCGTATCATGAGTGACAAGGAGCGCAAGATCGTATCTTATCATGAAGTAGGACATGCGATGGTAACAGCATTGCAGAAAAATACCGAGCCGGTACAGAAGATCACGATCGTGCCGCGTACCATGGGTGCACTTGGATATACCTTACAGACTCCGGAAGAAGAGAAATATTTACAGACCAAAGATGAACTGCTTGCAAAGATCACGACTTATATGGCAGGCCGTGCAGCAGAGATGCTTGTATTTGGTTCTGCGACCAGCGGTGCCGCCAACGATATCGAGAGTGCGACCTCGATCGCAAGAGCTATGGTCACACAGTATGGTATGTCTGATAAATTTGGCATGATGTGTCTTGCAACAGTTGAAAATCAGTACTTAGATAACCGTGCAGGATTGATCTGCGGTGAGGAGACGGCTGCACAGATCGATCAGGAAGTACTGTCCATTATCAACAGCAGTTATGATGAAGCATACCGCATGCTTGAAGAAAACAGGGAGGTTCTCGACAAGATCTCAGAATATCTCTACGAGCATGAGACAATCACCGGAAAAGAATTCATGAAGATTTTCCGCGAGTTAAAAGGAATCCCGGAGCCGGAAGAAGAGGAGAAAAAAACATTCTTCGAACAGGCAGAGGATGCTAAAAATGCGTTAGAGCAGGCGAAAACAGAAGAACATGCAAAAACGGAAGGACAGACAGAAATAAAAAAGCAGGCAGAAACAGAAACTTCACGTGCAGTGGAAGATCAGAATACTGTATCCTTGGAAAAGGGCAGTTTTATTGATCAGGTCGTAGACGATCAGACAGCAGCACATGAGGAACACCAGAAGTAACGCAGCAGAGGCTTCGCTGCAGAAGTATCAGAAATAAAAGCTGAAAAATAAGATAAATATCAGCAGGATAAGTATAAACAGAACGATCAGAGCAGGAATGAGGTTTCATGTTTAACATCGCAGAAGAATTAAAAAAACTCCCGGATCAGCCGGGAGTTTATATTATGCACGACAGCCACGATGCGATCATATATATTGGAAAGGCTGTCAGCTTACGAAAGAGAGTACACCAGTATTTTCAGCCGAGTCATGATGAGGGGATCAAAAAGGCGCAGATGGTAAAACAGATCGCACGTTTCGAGTATATTATTACAGACTCGGAATTAGAGGCACTTGTCTTAGAGTGCAATCTGATCAAGGAGCATTGTCCAAAATACAATACCATGCTGCGTGATGATAAAACATATCCCTATATCCGGGTAACGGTCGGCGAGGATTTTCCAAGGGTACTTTTTTCACGTCAGCAGAAAAAAGACAAGTCCAGATATTTTGGACCATATACCAGTGCAGGGGCGGTAAAGGATACGATCGAACTGATCAATAAACTTTACCAGCTCCGCACCTGCAACCGTGTTCTGCCAAGAGATACCGGAAAGGAGCGTCCGTGTCTGAACTATCACATCCATCAGTGCCAGGCACCCTGTCAGGGCTATATCAGTAAAGAAGAGTATCGGGAAAGAGTCGATGCTGCCGTTGAATTTTTAAATGGAAATTATGCGCCGATCTTAAAATCATTAGAACAGAAAATGAATGAGGCATCCGAAAATCTGGAGTTTGAGAAGGCAATCGAATACCGGGAACTTTTAGGCAGTGTGCGTCAGATCGCGCAGAAGCAGAAGATCACGCATACAGATGGAGAGGATAAAGATATCATCGCACTTGCGTCGGATGACAGGGATGCAGTGGTTCAGGTATTTTTCATCCGCGATGGAAAGCTGATCGGCAGGGATCATTTTTATGTCAGAGTCGGAACAGAAGATACCAAAAGCCAGATCTTAACAACCTTTTTAAAACAGTTTTATTCAGGGACACCGTTTATCCCAAGAGAGATCATGCTGCCGGAGGAGATCGAGGATCACGAGGTCCTAGCTGAGTGGCTGGGTGAAAAACGTGGTGCAAAGGTTTATATCCGTGTTCCGCAGAAGGGCATGAAGGAGAAGTTAGTCGAGCTGGCACAGAAAAATGCAGAGCTGGTTCTTTCGCAGGACCGTGAGAAAATCAAACGCGAGGAGGGAAGAACCATCGGTGCAATGAAAGAAATCGAACATCTTCTGGGGATGGAAGGTCTTTCGCGTGTCGAGGCATACGATATTTCAAACATTAATGGTTTTGAGACAGTTGGTTCCATGATCGTTTATGAGAAAGGAAAGCCAAAGCGCAGTGATTACCGTAAATTTAAGTTAAAAACGATCACAGGACCGGATGATTATGCGTCGATGCATGAGGTGCTGACCAGACGTTTTACGCACGGCATGCAGGAGAAAAAAGATCTTGCTGAACGTGAAATAGCGGAAGAATATGGAAGTTTTACAAGATTTCCGGACCTTATCATGATGGATGGCGGACGTGGGCAGGTCAATATTGCGCTTAAAGTACTCGATGAGCTGAAGATAAATATTCCGGTCTGTGGTATGGTAAAAGATGATAATCACCGTACCCGCGGGTTATACTATCAGAATAAGGAAATACCGATCGAGCGGACGAGTGAGGGATTTAAACTGATCACAAGAATCCAGGACGAGGCACACCGGTTTGCGATCGAATATCACAGATCCCTGCGAAGCAAAGAACAGGTACACTCTGTGCTTGACGATATTCCGGGAATCGGGCCTGCGCGGAGAAAAGCGTTGATGCGCCGCTTTCAGTCGCTTGAAGCGATCCGGGAGGCATCGGAGGAAGAACTTGCAAAGACAGAGTCGATGAACGAGCAGGCGGCGCAGGCGGTTTATCAGTTTTTCCACGAGTATTCAAGTTGAAGAATTTTAGCGTCTATGGTAAAATGGCGTCAGAATAGTTACGAAAAAATGCTTAGGAGAGGACAAAGGATATGGAAGGTGTTGGAGTAGCAAAGATCGCACAGATCATGGATTTATGTAATTTTCTGCCGGATATGGAATTAAAGGGACATCGCATTATGATCAGTGATGTGAACAGACCGGCATTACAGCTCAGTGGATATTTTAAACATTTTGAACAGTCCAGGGTTCAGATCATCGGTACTGTAGAGTACACATATCTGCAGCAGTTAGATGAAAAAAAACGTGAAAAGATTTATCGTGAATTTATGGGATATGATATCCCTTGTGTCATTTTCTGCAGGGATTTACAGCCGGATGAATCATTCTTAAAGATTGCAGAGGAGAAGAACATCCCGGTGCTTGGCACAAAACGCAGTACTTCTGAGTTTATGGCAGAACTTATCTACTGCCTGAATGAACAGCTTGCACCGTGTATCACGATCCATGGAGTTTTAGTAGATGTCTATGGTGAGGGACTTCTGATCATGGGCGAGAGCGGTATCGGAAAGAGCGAAGCAGCCCTTGAGCTGATCAAGAGAGGACACCGTCTTGTAACAGATGATGTGGTAGAGATCCGCAAGATCAATGAGCACACGCTGATCGGAACATCACCGGATATCACACGTTATTTTATTGAACTCCGCGGTATCGGGATCATCGATGTAAAGACACTGTTTGGTGTAGAATGTGTAAAGGAAAAACAGCAGATCGACCTCGTCATCAAGTTAGAGGACTGGAAGAAAGAAAATGAGTATGACCGTCTCGGCTTAGAGGAAGAATATACAGAGTTCCTTGGCAACAAGGTAGTGTGTCATTCCCTGCCGATTCGTCCGGGACGTAACCTTGCCGTCATCTGTGAGGCGGCGGCTGTCAACCACAGACAGAAAAAGATGGGATACAATGCGGCACAGGAGCTTTACCGTCGTGTGCAGGAGAATCTCACCAAAAAATCTTCGGATGATGATGAATAATAAAAGTCCGGAGTTAAAAAGAATAGCATAAATGGAGGCATAATCAGTCATGGAAAGAAAAAACGCATGGGAGAAATACCCGGAAGGCAAAAAAAGAAAAGAGGTATTTCAGTTTGCAGAAGATTACAGAAAATTTATTTCGGAATGCAAAACAGAGCGTGAGTGTACCACAGAGTTTGCAAAAAGAGCTGAGGAAGCTGGATTTGTAAATCTGGATAAAGTATTGGAAAAAGGAACAAAATTAAAAGCCGGAGACCGTGTGTATGCAAACAACATGGGAAAAGGAATCGCCATGTTTGTGATCGGAAAGAAGAGCATGGAAGAAGGAATGAACATTCTCGGAGCACATATCGATTCCCCACGTATGGATTTAAAACAGGACCCGTTATATGAGGATACGGATTTTGCAATGTTAGATACCCATTATTATGGAGGTATCAAAAAATACCAGTGGGTAACACTTCCACTTGCATTGCACGGCGTGATCGTCAAAAAAGACGGAACCGTTGTGAAAGTCAATGTCGGAGATAAACCTGGTGACCCGGTATTTGGCGTCAGCGATCTTTTAATTCACTTATCCGGAGAGCAGCTTGAGAAAAAGGCGGCAAAGGTGATCGAGGGAGAGAACCTTGATCTTATCATTGGAAGTATTCCGGCAGAGGAAGCAGGCGATGACAAGGAAGCTGCAAAAGAAAAAGTAAAAGCAAATATCATGAAGATCCTTGCAAAGGAATATGATATAGAGGAAGAAGATTTCTTATCAGCAGAAATCGAGGTTGTTCCAGCAGGAGAGGCAAGAGATTACGGTTTTGACCGCAGTATCATTATGGGATATGGTCATGATGACAGAGTATGTGCATACCCGTCCTTTATGGCAATGCTTGCAATGAAAAAACCGGAGATCACGAGTGTCTGTCTGCTTGTAGATAAAGAGGAGATCGGCAGTGTCGGTGCAAGCGGCATGCAGTCACGTTTCTTTGAAAATACGGTTGCAGAGGTTATGAATGCAGCAGAGGATTATTCAGAATTAAAATTAAGACGCGCTCTGAAAAATTCCAAAGTACTTTCATCCGATGTATCCGCAGCATTTGATCCGAATTATCCGTCTGTTATGACAAAACGTAATGCAGCATACTTTGGAAGAGGACTTGTATTTAATAAATATACCGGCGCAAGAGGAAAATCCGGTTCAAATGATGCAAATGCAGAGTATGTCGGATATTTAAGAAATATCATGGATAACAATAATGTATCATTCCAGACAGCAGAGCTTGGAAAAGTAGACCAGGGCGGCGGCGGAACGATCGCATACATTCTGGCAAATTACGGAATGAGTGTTATCGACAGTGGTGTTGCAGTATTAAATATGCATGCTCCATGGGAACTTATCAGCAAAGTAGACTTATATGAAGCATATAACGGTTATGTTGCATTCTTAAAAGAAGCGTAAAACCATAGAATTGAGGAAAGCATGAATCAGCAGTTTTTGACAGAACTTAAAGCAGTCACAGCAGAAAACAGAATATTTACGGATGAACCGATGAAAAAACATACGACATTCCGTGTGGGTGGTCCGGCAGATGTTTTAATACAGCCTAAGAGAGCAGAACTGGCATCCGTTATCCGTCTGTGCAGAGAGTATGATATCCCGTATCAGGTCATCGGAAACGGAAGCAATCTTTTAGTGGGCGACCGTGGAATCAGAGGTGCTGTGATCGAGATGCTGTCAAAAAAAGAAGAGATTTGTGTGGAAGATGACTGCATCACTGTGGGAGCAGGAATGTTGTTGTCAAAGACAGCACACTGTGCGGCAGAGCATGGTCTGACCGGCATGGAATTTGCAGCCGGGATTCCGGGCAGCATCGGTGGTGCTGTTGTCATGAATGCGGGCGCTTACGGCGGTGAGATGAAGGATATCTTAACCGCTGTGACCGTCTTAGATAAAGATGGCAATGAGAAAAAACTTACGGTAGAAGAACTTGAACTTGGCTACCGGACAAGCTGTATTTTAAAAAAAGGTTATATTGTAACAGAAGCAAAGATGAAACTTTTGCATGGAGAGGAAAAAAAGATCCGTGCCCGCATGGATGAGTTAAAGAAACAGAGGGTGGAAAAACAGCCGCTTGAGTTTCCAAGTGCAGGAAGTACTTTTAAAAGACCGGAAGGATATTTTGCGGGAAAACTCATCATGGATGCAGGGTTAAGAGGTTATCAGGTGGGAGATGCGCAGGTGTCAGAAAAACACTGTGGATTTGTCATCAACCGGGGAAATGCTACGGCAGCGGATGTAAGGACCCTGATGCAGAATGTTTCAGATATTGTAGAAGAAAAGTTTGACGTCAGGTTAGAACCGGAAGTCAAGATGACCGGTGAATTTTAAACAGGCTTTAGATGCGCGGGAAACGCTCTGGAATGGAGAATAGTGTGAAAAATAAGATTTTTCACACGCAAGATTTGTGCTTACGCACAAACTTGAGATGCGCAAAAAGCAGCGCAAGAATGGAGAATAAGATGAAGTTCGTAATTTTAACAGGAATGTCGGGAGCAGGAAAAAGTACAGCGATAAAGATGATGGAAGATATAGGGTTTTATTGCGTTGATAATCTTCCTATTCCACTACTGGAAAAGTTTGTAGAACTTACAACATTACAGAGTGCGGAATTACAGAAAGTTGCGGTCGGCATTGATATACGAAGCGGTCAGTCATTTGATGAGCTGCATAGTGTGTTAGACCGGATGAAAGAAAATGGCGTTGAATATGAGATCCTGTTTTTGGATGCCGAGGATTCTGTCCTGGTAAAACGATATAAAGAAACGAGAAGAAACCATCCGTTATCCGGCGGCGAGCGTGTGGATAAGGGAATTGAAGAGGAAAGAAAGCGTCTGGCGTTTTTAAAAGAGCGTGCAGATTATATTATAGATACAAGCCAGCTTTTGACGAGAGAGTTAAAAGCCGAGTTGGACAAAATATTTATACAGAATCAGGATTATAAGAATTTATTTATCACGATTCTGTCGTTTGGATTCAAATATGGAATACCGGTCGATTCCGATCTGGTATTTGATGTCCGTTTTCTCCCAAACCCATATTATGTGGAGGGATTGCGGGCAAAGACCGGAAATGATAAAGAAATTCAGGATTATGTCATGCAGTTTCAGGAAGCAAATGTCTTTCTTGACAAACTCGAAGATATGCTGGAATTTCTGATCCCGAATTACATTACGGAGGGCAAGAACCAGCTTGTGATCTCCATCGGATGTACCGGGGGAAAACACCGGTCTGTTACACTGGCGAATGAATTATACAAACGTTTGTCGGGAAGAAAAGGTTATGGACTTAAAATCGAGCATCGGGATATTGGCAAAGATGCTTTAAGGGGAAAATAAAGAATGTCTTTTTCAAGTGAAGTGAAACAGGAGCTGGCAAAGCAGAGTGGAAAGAGCAGACATTGCCAGATCGCAGAACTTGCAGCGCTGGTTGCTTTTGAAGGAAAACGTCAGCGGCTGATCGGGGATGCAGGTGATGTGTTAGATTCGGAAAATCCGCTTTTGCAGGAAAAATATGGACTGTTACTGACTCAGTTGTTCCAGATTAATATAGAGGAAATAGATACACTGTCAGCCGAACGTGTCCTTGAGACGATCAAAATGTGGAACCAGTCTTTTGGAGGGGCACAGATCACTGATACGGTAAATGGAATTTTGCTGCAGCAGACCTGCTGCAGGCGGGCATTTATCCGGGGAGCATTTTTAGCGGGTGGATCGATCAGTGATCCGAATAAATCTTACCATTTTGAAATTGTCTGCAGAGGTATCGAACAGGCAAAACAGCTTCAGGATACGATCAACAGTTTTGATATGGAAGCAAAGATCGTGGTGCGAAAAAAACATCAGGTCGTATATTTAAAAGAGGGTGCGCAGATCGTGGATATGTTAAATATTATGGAAGCGCATGTGGCATTGATGAATCTTGAGAATGTGCGGATATTAAAAGAAATGAGAAACTCCGTTAACCGCAAGGTAAATTGTGAGACGGCAAATATCAGCAAAACTGTTACAGCAGCAGTAAAACAGCTTGGCGATATTGAATATATTAAGCAGAATGCAGGTTTAGACAGTCTGCCGGAAAACTTAAAAGAAATGGCATTGCTGCGGTTAGAGTACCCGGATACACCACTTAAGGAACTGGGAACTTACCTTGATCCGCCTGTCGGAAAATCAGGAGTGAACCACAGACTGCGCAGAATCAGTGAGATCGCAGATGAACTGCGTGGGAAAGAACCGTGTGAAAAATAATATTTTCACATACGAACTTGACATGCTCTTAGAATTGAGAACAGAGCAAACAGGAATGGAGGATATCATGAAAAAGAGTGTAGTGGTAAATATGCAAAACGACATGGAAGCAAGACCGATCGCACTTTTAGTGCAGAAGGCAAATCAGTTTTCAAGCCGGATCTATATGGAATCTGCTGACAACAAGAGAGTGAATGTCAAAAGCATTATGGGAATGATGAACATGGCTCTTTTAAATGGTGAAGAAGTTGTGATCGATGCTGAGGGCGAGGATGAACAGGAAGCAATCGCAGCAATCGAGGAATTCCTGACAAAATAACAGGACAGGTGTAGGAAACTTATGGAAGAAAAGAAAACACTATTATTTATTTTCAATCCATTTTCTGGAAAAGCGCAGATTAAAAACCAGCTTATGGATATCGTGGATACCATGGTGAAGGCAGGGTATGAGGTAACAATTTATCCGACACAGGCACCGGAAGATGCGATACATAAAGTGGAAACAGATGCAGAAAAATATGATCTTGTTGTATGCAGCGGAGGAGACGGTACGCTTGATGAAGTGGTAAGTGGTATCATGCATAAAGGACTTACTGTACCGTTAGGATATATTCCGGCGGGAAGCACCAATGATTTTGCAACTTCACTTGGAATTCCAAAGGATATGGTAAAGGCAGCAGATGCAGCAGTGAATGGAAGAGCATTTCCGTGTGATATCGGTGCATTTAACAATGATTATTTTGTCTATGTGGCAGCTTTCGGACTTTTTACGGAGGTCTCTTATAAGACAAGCCAGGAATGGAAAAATGTACTTGGTCATGCAGCATATATTCTGGAAGGAATGCGCAGTCTGCATGATATCCCATCGTTTACCATGCAGGTTGAGTATAATAATGTGCGTATCCAGGATGAATTTATCTATGGAATGATCAGTAACTCAACATCCGTGGGCGGATTTAAGGGGATGACTGGAAAAGATGTGCTTTTGGATGATGGAGTATTTGAGGTTACGCTGATCAAGAAACCGCGTAATCCGATCGAACTTAACGAAATTATCGCATCTCTGATCAATCTTGTGGATGACACAGATATGATTTATTCATTTAAATCTAATGAAGTAAAGTTCCTTGTAAGAGAGGAAGTTCCGTGGACGTTAGACGGCGAATTTGGCGGGGCACACGAAGAAGTTGTCGTAAAAAATATCTGCCGTGCTGTTGATATTATGGTTCCGGGAAACAAATGATTAAGATTGTTATAAATTTAACTTTATTTTTTGAAAGAAGTAATATATAATACCCATAGGGTAAAAATATTAATTTTATGGAGGAATAAGACATGTTAGTATCTGCAAAAGAAATGTTAGACAAAGCAAAAGCTGGTCACTATGCAGTTGGTCAGTTCAACATTAATAACCTGGAGTGGACAAAATCTGTTCTGCTTACAGCAGAGGAGTTAAGATCCCCGGTTATCTTAGGCGTTTCTGAAGGCGCTGGAAAATATATGACAGGTTTCGGTACTGTAGCAGCTATGGTAAAAGCTATGCATGATGAGTTAGGAATCACAGTTCCTGTTGCATTACACTTAGATCATGGTACTTACGAAGGATGCTATAAATGTATCAAAGCAGGATTTACATCCATCATGTTCGACGGTTCCCATTATCCAATCGATGAGAACGTTGAGAAAACAAAAGAGCTCGTATCCGTTGCTCATGCAATGGGAATGTCCATCGAGGCAGAAGTTGGTTCTATCGGTGGTGAGGAAGACGGCGTTGTAGGTATGGGCGAGTGCGCTGATCCGGAAGAGTGCAAGAGAGTTGCAGATCTTGGTGTGGACATGCTTGCAGCCGGTATCGGTAATATCCATGGTAAATATCCGGCAAACTGGAAAGGATTAAGTTTTGAGACTCTTGATGCTATCCAGAAATTAACAGGTCAGATGCCGTTAGTACTTCACGGAGGTACAGGTATTCCGGAAGACATGATCAAGAAAGCAATCTCCCTTGGAGTAGCTAAGATCAACGTTAACACAGAGTGCCAGTTATCTTTCGCAGATGCTACACGTAAATATATCGAAGCTGGTAAAGATTTAGAGGGTAAAGGATTTGATCCTCGTAAATTATTAGCTCCGGGTGCAGAAGCAATCAAAGCTACTGTAAAAGAGAAAATGGAACTGTTCGGTTCTGTTGGTAAAGCTGAATAATATTAGCAGACAGACGGAAGTCCACTTTCAATGAAGTTATATTTGACAAAGATTTCTGAATTTACATGAATTTATTGTTCAATATAGCAAAATGATAAAAAAGTGAAATTTTTCTCTTGCATTTTGGAGAGAAAAGTATTATCTTAAGTTCAACAAAACAAATGTGAGAGATGAACAAGGGCGTTCCAAGTAGCTTGGAATGCCCTTTTTTTATAAGAAGTTGTCACACAATTTCTCATAAAAGCCATATAGGAGAAATTTCTTACTGACATTCAGCCACTTTCAAGGTACAATAAGAAATGAGAATTTAAGATCTCTTACATTTGTTCAAAAAAGCAGGGAATAGTCTCAGGGGATTAGACCGGTGAAGAAGAAAGGATGTAGAACATGAGCGAAACAGGATACTTAAATGTAGCAGAGATTTTTGGCGAGAACGTATTCAATGATGCAGTGATGCAGGAACGTCTGCCAAAGAAAGTTTACAAGAAGTTAAAGGAAGTAATTCAGGAAGGTCGCGAGTTAGACCTTGAAACAGCAGATGTTGTTGCGCATGAGATGAAAGAATGGGCAATCGAAAAAGGTGCAACACATTATACTCACTGGTTCCAGCCACTGACCGGAGTAACAGCAGAGAAACATGATTCATTCATCACAGCACCGATGGAGAACGGCAAGGTATTAATGAGCTTTTCCGGTAAAGAGCTGATCAAAGGTGAGCCGGATGCATCTTCTTTTCCATCCGGTGGTTTGAGAGCTACATTCGAGGCAAGAGGATATACAGCCTGGGATTGTACCTCACCGGCATTCGTAAGACAGGATGCAGCAGGCGCAACACTTTGTATCCCAACAGCTTTCTGTTCTTACACAGGAGAAGCACTCGATCAGAAAACACCGCTTCTTCGTTCTATGGAAGCTATCAATGAGCAGGCATTACGTCTTGTAAGATTATTCGGTAATACGACATCAAAGAGAGTTACTCCTTCTGTTGGACCGGAGCAGGAGTACTTCATCGTAGACAGACAGAAATATTTACAGAGAAAAGACCTTATCTTTACCGGTCGTACTTTATTCGGTGCAATGCCTCCAAAAGGTCAGGAGATGGACGATCATTACTTCGGTGCGATTCGTGAGAGAATCGCAGCATTCATGAAGGATGTAAACGAAGAACTCTGGAAATTAGGTGTCAGCGCAAAGACACAGCACAACGAAGTTGCACCTGCACAGCATGAGTTAGCTCCGATCTACGCACAGGCTAACATTGCAGTAGACCACAACCAGTTGGTAATGGAGACATTAAAGAAAGTAGCCGGACGTCATGGCTTACAGTGCCTGCTTCATGAAAAACCATTTGCAGGTGTCAATGGTTCTGGTAAACATAACAACTGGTCAATTACAACGGATGATGGAATCAACATGTTAGAGCCAGGTAAGACACCACACGAGAATGTACAGTTCTTATTAGTACTTACCTGTATCTTAAAAGCAGTTGACAAACATGCAGATCTTTTAAGAGAGTCCGCAGCAGATGTCGGAAACGACCACAGATTAGGAGCAAACGAGGCACCGCCAGCAATCGTTTCCGTATACTTAGGAGAGCAGCTTCAGGATGTATTATCACAGCTGATCAGCACAGGCGAAGCTACACACAGTCTTGCTGGACAGAAATTAGAGACAGGTGTTAAGACACTTCCTGATTTTATGAAAGATGCGACAGACCGTAACAGAACATCACCGTTTGCATTTACCGGTAATAAATTTGAATTCCGTATGGTAGGTTCTCAGGATTCTATCGCTCAGCCGAACGTTGTATTAAATACAATCGTTGCAGAGGCATTTGCAGAGGCATGTGATGTTCTTGAAAAAGCAGATGATTTTGATATGGCAGTACATGATCTGATCAAAGAATATGCAACAGAGCATCAGAGAATCGTATTCAACGGAAACGGTTATTCCGATGAGTGGGTAGCAGAAGCTGAGAGACGCGGACTTCCAAATATCCGTTCCATGGTAGATGCGATCCCTGCATTAAATACAGAGAAATCTGTGAAATTATTTGAAAAATTCAAAGTATTTACAAAGGCAGAGTTAGACTCCCGTGTTGAAATCGAGTATGAGACATACTCAAAAGAGATTAACATCGAGGCAAGAGCTGCAATTGATATCGCAACCAAGCAGATCATTCCGGCTGTTATCAAATACACAACCGTACTTGCGGAGTCTATCACTTCCGTAAAAGCAGCATGTGGTGCAGATATCAGCGCACAGACAGAGATCCTGACACAGGTTTCCTCTTTACTGGCTGATTCCAAGAAGGCACTGGCAAAATTACAAGTAGTAACGGAAAAAGCTGCAGAGATGGAAGAAGGCAGAGATCAGGCTGTATACTATAGAGATGAAGTTAAGACAGCAATGGATGAGTTAAGAGCACCGATTGATAAACTTGAGATGTTAGTAGACAAATCCATGTGGCCAATGCCATCTTATGGTGATCTGTTATTCGAGGTATAAGGTTACCTGTAAATAACGATAGATATGTGAAAATTGGATTTTGTGTGGAAGTGGCAGTAGAAAAATCGCTGCCACTACCGCAGAAATCTGCAAAACAAGGAGGAAAAACCTCTGCTCCTGCAAAGGCAGTCGCATTTTGCTCCGCAAAACAAGGAGGATTGGGATGAAGAAGTTAGAGATTATTATCAAACCTGAAAAATTAGAGGATCTTAAGGCTTTGCTTGACAGTGAAGAAGTAAATGGTCTTAATATTGTAAACAGCATGGGTTACGGTAATCAGAAAGGTATTATCAAAAATTACCGTGGTGCAGAGTATGCAGTCAATCTGTTACCGAAAATAAAAGTGGAGACAGTCGTGGCAGATGAGGTCGCTCCAAAGCTGATCGACAAGATCGTTGAGCAGATCAATACCGGTCATATCGGTGATGGTAAAATTTTTATGTATGAGGTAGAAGATGCAATCCGTATCAGAACAGGTGAGCGTGGTGTAGACGCACTGTAAGAGGCTTTGTGGATGAAATGAGGAGTCATCTGCGAAATCAGGGAACGGATCAGGAATAAAATATTATGAAAAAAATTGAATCAGGAAGAAATTATTATCAAAGGAGATAATTGTGACACAAGTGTGGATTGGTGTCGTGATTATCTTTTTTTATTTCTTCGGAAAACAAGGAGGAAAATCTTGCACAGCTTGCTGGGCATTGCTCCTGCAAGAGGCAAATGCTATAAAAAACATAGCATGGATTTTGCTCCGCAAAACAAGGAGAAAAATCCTCTGCTCCTGCAAAGGCAGTCGCATTTTTCTTCGAAAAACAAGGAGGATTTGATTATGGATATGAGTGTATGGTACCTTATGGGTGCAGCGTTAGTTTTTTTTATGCAATGTGGATTTGCTATGGTTGAGGCTGGTTTTACCAGATCAAAGAATGTTGGTAATATTACGATGAAGAACCTGATGGATTTTTGTATCGGCACAGTTGCTTTTTATCTGTTGGGTTATAACCTCTTATGTGGTGATGGTAAGTTTTTTGGCTGGGGATTAAATCCATTTGCTCATTTTGGAGAGACTGACTGGTCGGGATTTGTATTTAACCTGGTATTCTGTGCAACGGCAGCAACGATCGTTTCCGGCGCAATGGCAGAGCGTACCAAATTTATTACATATTGTATTTACAGTTTTATCATCAGCTTATGTGTTTACCCGATCGAAGCTCACTGGGTATGGGGCGGAACACCATGGCTTACTGATCTTGGATTTACAGATTTTGCAGGTTCTGCATGTATCCATATGGTAGGTGGTATCACAGCTTTCATCGGTGCAGCAATGTTAGGACCTCGTATCGGAAAATATGACAAAAACGGAAAACCAAGACCAATTCTTGGACATAATATTTTGATCGGTGCACTTGGCGTATTCATTCTCTGGTTTGGATGGTATGGATTTAACGGCGCAGCAGCAACAGACACCATGCAGTTATCACAGATTTTTGCAACAACGACAGTTGCTCCTGCAGTGGCAACCTGTACCGCAATGATCTATACATGGATCAGAAATGGCAAACCGGATGTTTCCATGTCATTAAACGGATCTCTTGCAGGTCTTGTAGCAGTTACTGCCGGCTGTGCAAATGTAGATGTTATCGGTTCTTTCGTCATCGGCGCAGTAGCAGGTGTGCTTGTCTGTGTAGCAGTATACTTTGTTGAGGATAAATTAAAAGTAGATGACCCGGTTGGTGCAGTTGCAGTTCATGGCTGTAATGGTATCTGGGGAACGATCGCAGTAGGACTTTTTGATTATAAAGATGGTCTGTTCTACGGTGGTGGTGTTCATCATCTTCTGATCCAGTTACTTGGTATCCTTTGCATTGCAGGATGGACGATCGTTACGATGGGAATCGTATTTACAGTCTTAAAGAAAACAATCGGTCTTCGTGTTTCTGCACAGGAAGAAATCGAAGGACTTGATTCTACAGAACATGGATTAGAGTCTGGTTATCCGGATTTTGTATCGAGAGAGTTACATTAATATGCACTAATCTAATTTGATTAGATTGGTGAAATCTAATCCCCTTAGTTAGTATATACATCAACAGTGAAAACCCCGAAGGCGACTTCGGGGTTTTTGCTGTCTATATAGGAAAATCAATGGCTGAGAGATTTTTTTGCGTGTGAAAAATTAGAAAAATTCGCTTGTATGAAACTAAAAAAATGAAGTGTCTGGGAATTTTCTGGGAGTTTTTTATAATTCTTATTTCCAGTAACGGGAATTTTGAACAAAATCAATTAAATCTGCTTTTTCAATTCGGAAACTTCCTGCGATGATATGTGCGGGAATTAAATCTTTGTGAATCAAATCTAACATTTTTGATTTGCTGATGTGTAACAGGTCTTGGCACTGCTTACGTGTTAGTAAATCGGGTTCATTTTTAAACATTTTCTGTTGTCTCCTTTGTTTAAATAGTGGTCTATATTGGATGAAATTGTATTAAATAGGTGTTTTGCGGACAAAACGTAAAGTATGTAAGTGCGTTTATATATTATCCAGATGGAAGGAGGCAGAGAATGTGTGATAAAAAGAAAAAGGCTTTAAAAATTATAAATATCGTTATTATCACGTCATACAATTTATGGCTAATGTTTCGGCGCGAATTTGAAGATGAGTAAGAGCAGTAACAGGTAAACGGGCATAGTGTGAAAGCTATGCCTTATTTTTGTTGGAAAAAGGGAGATGATAAGTAATTACTTTGAAAATGATTTTGGAAGAAAAATTTGCAGGAAATGCAGCAGTCATAATAAGTCCGGTATTGAAAAATAATGGGATAGAGCGCATTGGTTTGTCGATACAGGGAAATGAAAGCAATGTATGTCCGGTCATATACTTGGAATATTATTACGAGTCATACCAGAGTGGACGGGAATTTGATGATATTGTAAAGGAAATAGAAGCAGTGTATCAGAAAAATTGTATTTCAGGTATGGTGGATATGTCATTTTTTAAAGATTGGAGTGTGGCACAAGGGAAAATCACGTTAAAACTCATAAATTACGAAGAAAATAAGAAACTGTTAGAGCGGTTGCCGCATAGGAAGTTTTTAGATATGGCGATTGTATATCAGTATGTAATGGAAACCGGACAAAAAGAAAGTGCGACAGTGTTGATTAATTATTTTCATATGAAAATCTGGGAAGTACAGGAGCGGGATTTATATGAGTGTGCCTGTCGGAATTATCGAAAATTAACACCAGTGATGGTAGAAAACATAAAATGTGTGATAGCAGAGCTTTTAGAAGAAAGTATGTTAGATATACCACTGGATGAAGGGGAAGATATGGCACCATTGTATGTTGTTACCAATCGGGCAAAACTTAATGGAGCGGCATCTATGGTTTTTATTTCAGAACTAAGAGATAGTTCGGACGTATTTGAGCAGGATTTATACATATTACCAAGTTCTATTCATGAAGTTCTGGTTCTTCCGGTGCAATATGCAGATATAAAGGAATTAAGATGGATGGTAAAAGAGGTAAATGGTACATTGCTTCCAGAAGAAAAGTTGTCAGATCAGGTATATCGGTATTGTTGTAAAAGCGGAAAAATTGAGATTGTATGAAATAAATAATGAAAATTTCAAAGTGATATTTCAAGGAAAAACATGTAAATTTATAGTAACTTCTCAAGAAATATATCGAGAAATGGCGGTGATATGTTGCAGTCAGAAAATTTTGTACCCATTTATGAAGAAATTGCAAGTGTAATAGGGGAGGAGGAAACGGTAAAACTATATAAGAAATTTCGCGGGCAGCAGATAACATTTCCACAGCGGTTGTATAACACAGATTATGTTGCTGCTTATGTGAAAGAAAACTACAACGGAGAGAATATCCGTGAATTAGCGCGTGAGTTTGAGTATTCGGAACGGCGCGTGAGAGAGTTTTTGAAAATTTAGTAAAGTAATATGGCGGAGGTAAAAGAGATGAGTGCATCAGTTAAATATGTAGAATGGCGTTGTTCGCATTGTGGTAATACCGTGAGCAGAGCGAAGAACTTAGGAAAGCCAGCAGGTGGTTTTTGCAGTAAAAATAATCAAAAACCGCATACATACAAAAAGCAACGGGAGTATTAATAGATGAAAGCGAAAGCCAGAGCAAATAATATCACTTCAAAGAAGTGTGCATTCTGCAAGAACTGGTACGACCCGGCAAATTCTGCAATTAAACCCTGTGGGACAATTACATGGGAATATGACATGGAAATGAAGTGCATGTGCAGGGTAAAGAAAGTTCTAAAAAAGGGATTTCAATCGTGTTCCCAATTTGAATCAAAAATTTAGAGGTAAAAAAGATGGGAAAACTGGATGATTTAAGGCAACTGACAGAAGGACTAATAGTAATGCACATGGATGATAAATATGGTGTGAATAAATTGGAAAATGCAAAAGAGGAATTTAAAGTAAATTTGCGTTTTGCAATTATAACCAATTTGATCTTGGCAGCAGTATGTGTCGGCATTATGTATTTACGATTTAGAGTTTTTGGAAAGTAGGATGGTTACTATGTCTTCTAAAAAGGTAAAGATATCAGCAAATCAGGTGTTGAATGCGACGAATAAAGTTCTTAATAGTATGACCGAGATAAGTGATCATTATGTAAATGGCGAAAAATATTATAATTCAAAGCAGGCGAAAGCGGATTTGGTGGAAGTACAAAAGTTAAGAAAAAGAACAGATTTTGTCGCAGGACTTACGGTTGTTTTATGGTTGGTGCTTATAATCGGAACCATCGTGTTATGTGTTACTGGAAATGATATTGTTTTGGAGTTGCTGCATTTATAAGGAAGCAATGGCATGAAAAGGTTAAGCAGAAAAGCAAGAAAACAAAAGAAACAAGAGGAACAGTGCCGGGAAAAAAAGTTATCGAAAGCAGGAATTCCATACTCTAAGCACAAGAAAAGAATATGCTATCATTTTGGATGGAGTGGAGATATGGCACTTGGAGTGCGGATATATGCCATGACTGAAAAGGATAACGATAACAGATATGTTTGCCGGGGATGTGGTAAGGTATTTACACAAGCAGAAATGAAACAAATGGAAAAATTGTGTTTCTATCTACAGGCAACGCCAGTAAAAAGTAAAAGTAAGGTGCAGGATTTATTGAAAGGCATAGAGCCGGTTGAGTATTATTATAAGGATAGAAACGAAATTGTTCGATGTAGCAGATTAGATGTGCTACCTAGAATAGTAGGCGTTTGGAATGAATAACAAGAGAAGTCCCGATTGTGAATATCATAAGGATAGAACTTAGCAATACGGGTTTATAAAAGTATACATTTGCAGACACCAAAAAAGAGTACAAAGAGCGTTCAAAATTCTATACAAATAGGATTTTTGGACGTTCTTTTTGTATGCAGAAATTTATGGACAGTGAATCGCTACCATTGTAACAGTAAATTTTTTAACGCTAATTCAGTTCAAGCGCACAGCAAGGACTGCGCTTGAACTATGGAAGAAAGAGAAACTGAATCATCGTAAAAAATTAACTGCCACAATGCAAGGTCAGGAGGAAAAATTATGGCAATATATGGATATCATAGGACATCAACAAAGGAACAGCATTTAGATAGAGGAATTAATGAGATAACGGAGTTTTGCAAAGATAACCATTATAAACTGGAAAAAATATATACAGATCAACAGACAGGAAAGAATTTTAGCAGACCCCGGTACACGGTACTAAGGGATGATATTTTACGTGAAGGAGATACGTTGATAATCACCGAGGTAGACCGGTTGGGGAGAAATAAAAAGGATACAGTAGAAGAACTGCGGATGTTGGCAAATCGAGGTATACGGGTAATGATCTTGGAGATACCTACAACGTTGCAGGATTTGTCTAAAATGGACAATGCTATGGCGAAAATGATATTGGAAACGGTCAATCATATGCTGATTGAACTATATGCGGCTATGGCGCAGGCAGAGGTTGAGAAAAAAGAAAAGAGACAGCGTGAAGGGATAGAACAGATGAAGGCGAGAGGTGAATGGGATAAATATGGCAGACCGCGTATAAAACAGTCGGATAACTGGAAAGAGGTTATTCACAGATGGAAGGCAGGGGAGATAACAGCAGTGGAGGCTATGAGATTAACAGGGATGAAGAAGAGCAGTTTTTATAAGTGCTTGAAAGAATGGAAGATGTAAAGTAATTGTTCCAATGTTCCATTGAAAGTGATATCTTATTATTTAACAGAAGATATATTTTCTTACTAATTTATGGAGTAAAGGGAGAGTACAGATATGGAACTTTGGAACGAACTAATGGCAAATGAAATAGAGAGTATTTCATTAAGAGATATTGCATGGATATTATATTGTAATCAACTGTATGAAGAAGATATGGAGATAATGAAGGATAATGATCTGTCGGAGAATGCGTTTAAAGAACTTGTAGAATATATAAAAAAAGAAAATGAGTATGATAAAAGTGGAAGAGATATTGAGGATCGTTTTGCTTCAGATTCATTTGATAATTATTATAAAGAGTGCAGGAAAAAATTGAATGTTATGTGTGAGGCTATATTTGATCACACATATAATGAGATTTGGGAAAAAACGGGGAAAGGTTATAAGTTTGATGTGCCATTTGAGGCGAGTTTTATAGAATATCTTATTTATATAGAAGCATTGGATGTAGGGAAAAATATCAGAGAAGGTAAGTATAAAGATATCGACGAGATAATAATAAAAGAAATTATGTCTGGTGTGGAAACCTTATGTCAAAATAGCAAGTTTAAGTTAGACAAAGAAAAAAGCTTGAATAATGTAAGAAAGAAGTTTTGGATTATAGCAGAATATGATGATTTAAAACAAGCAATTAATGATTTGCAATTTTATATAAATAATGTGATTTTAAAACAAGCAATTGATGAAAGTTATTACGATGGTTATAGAAAGATAACAAAGATGTTAGAAGATTGTGAAAGCAAGGTAACAAATATTTGGGAGGGATGTGCTCAAATAATAGGAAAAGAGGGGATAGAAGAGGAGATAGAAAATTATAAAAAATTGCGGTCAAAAATAAATTGAAAGAAATAGGTTTAAATGGAGAATTATTAAAAATCGAAATAGATTGATTTTATGGGGGGAAAATGAGATTTCATTTTTCCCCCATGTTTATATAAATAAAATATGGGATAATTTGCCTCAGAAAGAAAAAGGAGGCAACTAATATGCTAAATGACAAATTACAAAAATGGATTTTGAAAGCACAAGAAAACATGAATGGTTTTTGCTTTATTCAAAAGAAGCAAGGAAATTGGATGGTTAAAATTGGACAAGGAATACAAGATATAGATATCATATATTTATGTGTTCTGGAAAATGAACGGGTTTTACGCGAAGAACTTTGGGAAAAAGGACAGAGTAAAAGTGAAAGCCCAGATTTTACAATTATCACAAAAAACGCAAAGAAAGCAATATTAGCAGAAGAGTCTGAACACATATGGGGATTTGGTTTTCACGAGAGTAAAGAAAATGTAAGATTCATGGCTTGTTACAGAATCTCAGAAGCACTTCATTTAATATGGGCTGATTCAACTGGAACAGAAATTAGTCAGGCATTTGGTATTTGTGAATCAAGAGAGAAAGCGAATCAAATGGATTGCTTGTTTTCATTTTTGAAAACAAAAAATACTGTGGATGAAAAGGAGGTAAAAGAAAATCGTGGGGAATAAAGCAAAAAACTCAATTGTAGATAACTATAAAAAAACTTTTGATATGATAAAGAACAAAACCGATGCAGTATTACAGCCAGAGTATTTTTTGGTAGAGAGAGCAAGAAACAATTGTTCCCAAATTACAAAAAAATGTAATAAAGTATGGAATGAAAATACAAAAGCAGTAGATAGTGAGGAAATGTTATTAGGTCATACAAAAAAAGATGAGACACGAATGGAAGCTACAGATAACAATGAGAAGATGGTAATACCGGTGCAATACATTAGTGCAGCTAGGAAACACACACAATACACTGCAAATATGAGTCAAGAAAATAAATCTACGAAGGTTCATGTAGAGCAAATTTCCATGAGTGCATGTGCAAGGAGATTGCAGGAACGTGTAAAACTTATTTCGTTAGATAGGTCATTATACCATTTTAATGGTCGTTGTTATCAAATGATAGATTGTGAAGAATTGGTGGAGCTTTATCGGAAAAATGTAGATGATGAATTACATGGAGCAAAAAGTTTGAAGCTATTTTCTGATGTGTACGATTATTTGCTTACTGATTCTAAAATCAGAGTCAAACCAGATGAAGAAAATATATCCAATTTTGTGGTACTGAAAAATGGTATTTATGATTTGCGTGAAAAAGAATTAAAAAAACATACATCCGAGATCATTTCGTTTTCCTATGTGAATGCTTCATATGTTGAAGATGAAGAATGTCCAACGTTTGATAAATTTTTAGGCGAAATTACAAAGGGAGATAAGACACTGATAGAACGGATGTGGATGGTGTTGGGATATATTCTTACACAGTCAATGGATGCTAAAGCATTTTTTGTAATGGGGCAGGCATCCAATAGTGGAAAAAGTCTTTTCGGGCATTTCATTCAGAAATTGTTTGACTCAAGTTGTGTTAGTGCAATTGCACTTTCCGATATGAATGGGGAATTTTCACTTGGGCAGTTGGTCGGAAAAACAGTGAATATATCACTTGATTTGCCACACTCTAAAGTGAGTGTGGCAGCAGCTTCAAAACTAAAAATGCTGACAGGTGGAGATCTGATTACCGTGAACGAAAAGTACCGGAAACAGTTTAAATATCAGAATCGGGCAAAATTTATATTTGCCTCTAACCATCCAATTCAGTTGACACAGGATGATGATGCTTTTTGGGAACGATTGGTATTTTTACCATTTGATTATTCGGTAAGCAGGGAAAATCAGAATGAAAATTTGCTGAGAGAATTGCTGGATGAAAAAGACGCAGTTGTATCAAAGGCATTAAAGTATGCTCGAAAACTTATGGAAAGGCACTATCAGTTTCCAACAACACCGGAGATCGAGAAGCGAATCAGAGTATGGAGAGGATTAGAGATTGATACAATCAACGATTTTATACAAAGTTGTTGTTCAGTTTCAAACGAAAACAAAGGTGAATTAATAGAAGATTTGTATAGAGAGTACATAAAGTTTTGCGTAGAACAGGATGAAACACCTGTTAAGCAGAATGTGTTTAAGAGGTATCTCGAAGACCAGTTGGGATTAGTTCACGGTAAGATGCGTCGGGAAATAGGGATGAACCCACAATCAGCATTCCGCGGAATACAATTATATTCAAAATAACAGGAGGACAAAAGGATGGATATAAACACAAGCGTAATAGGGACAAAAGGTTTACCAGTAGTTGTTAACGTAGAGGGTTTATGTGAACTGCTGCAATTAAGCAGACCAAGTGCTTTAAAAGTTGCTGTTGCAGCAGGGGCACGCATTGATATTGAAGGTAGCAGGATTTTAAGATTTAATGTGAAAAAAATCCTTGAGTATATTGAGGAAAACAGCTACTAAAGGTTAAGAAAGAGGCGGAGGAAACTCTGCCTCTTTTCATGGGAGGATTTGAATATGGCTTTTGATAAGGATGGAAAAACTGTATTACCGGCAAATATATATTATGACAGGAAAAAGGAAATTTACTATGCTGATAAAGTGTATAAAGGCGAAAGAATTTACTTTTCAGGGAAAACAAAGGCAGAAGCGGAAAAAAGATTGAGGAAGAGACTGTATGAGATAGACATGCACATTTCCCCACAAAAGAAGAGCAATGTTACGTTAGAGGAGCTTTTTGAATTATATATAGGAGAGTATCACCCAGAATTAAAGCCGACAACAGTGCAGCAGTATAGATTTTTATATGACTATTACCTGAAAGGATTTATTGGAAAGATAAAGCTAAAAAATCTTTTACCATATCATATACAAAAAGTTTATAATAATCTGGTGGAAAAAAAGATGAAGCAGGGTACAGTGAATAATGTAAGAAAGATGATCCGTACTTTGTTGAATGAGGCTGTAAGGCGTGGAATGCTTTCAGCAGATGACAACCCATACCCGAAGGTAAAGGCACCGAGTAACTTGCCAGTGAAGCAGCAAAGAAGTTTTACAGAAGAGCAGAGAGACCAGTTTTTGCAGTATGCGGGAAAAAGTTTATATGCAAATTTATATAAACTGCTGCTCTATACAGGAATGAGAGTTGGAGAGGCATTAGCATTAATGATCTGTGATGTTGACTGGGATAATCATGTTTTGCATGTCACTAAAAATTTGCAGAAAACAACACAGGGGTTGTTTTATATAGAAACACCTAAGACACGGGAAAGTATCCGGGACATCTATTTAGTACCAGAGGCAGAAGAAGCGATAAAAAGCCAGTTGGAGTTACGAAAAATTATTGTCGAACCGATACAAGAAGATATAAAGGGCGAGTTTGAAAACTTATTATTTGTAAATACTAAGGGAAAACCCGTAAATGTCGGCTCAGTCAGACAGAGCATCAATCGGATTGTTGAGAAGATACGTGCCGATGGAAACGACTGTCCGGACATATGGATACATGCTATGAGGCATGGGTATGTATCTATTGCAGTGGCAAGAGGTGTACCATTAGAGGTAGTGCAGGCAAATGTTGGACATACGAGCATTGAGACAACAATGCGTTATTTGGAGTTGCAGCCGGATTATATTAGGAAGCAGAGTATGAAGATATCAGATCTTTATCAGACAGAAGAAGTATGTAATAAGCCTGAGTAATTGTTATGATGGATTTTTAGCTGATATCAGAGTATAATAAAAGAAGCTAATAATGATTTTTTATAAGGAAGGATAGGGTGATTTTATGGCACCATTAACACAGGAAACTGTAAAATATAGTGAGCAGGAAGAAAAACTCTTTCGCGAATTGGATAAAGGAATTGATGATATGGAGAATGGAAACACCATTCCACATGAAGAAGCAATGAGACAGATTCGTGAAAGGTTGTTAAAGGAATATGCAATATAGGTTACATGAGACGAGGGAGGCATCAGAAGATGTAGAAAGATTGGCAGGATATATTGCACGAAAATTTTCTAATTTAGATGCTGCACTGAATTTTCTTGATAAATACGATGAAGAAGTACAACGACTGACGAATTTCCCATTTGGTTATCGAGGAGTGAGTTTTGAATATCGCGGATACGAAATCAGAATAAAATCCTTTGGTACATATAATGTGTTCTTTACAGTTGATATTGCTGAAAAACAGGTATTTGTTTTGCGGGTTTTAAAAGATAGGCAGGCTTGGAAAACAATCCTTGAAAATCAGGACGAGTATCATTTTGAATAGAAAGAATATGGAAATATAGCTAGAAAATAGACAGGAAATATGTTTAGGGAATACTATGGGAAAATATTATAATTGAAGATAAGAAAAATGTTTAAGGAAAGGAGAATGACTACATGTGCACATATACACAGTTGCATCAAGTTACAAATCAGATGGCGCAGTGCTACCATGATATTTATGGAGCAGATATTGTAGGAATATTTCTATATGGTTCTTATGCCAGAGGAGATTATGACAATCAGTCGGATATTGATATAGCAGCCATTGTAAAAGGCTCTCGTTTGGACTTACAAAATAAGCTAAAAGCAGTGTGGGATATTTCAGCGGATATAGGCTTGGAAAATGATGTGGTTGTTTCTCCAACGGTAATTCCTTATGATGAATTTGAAGAGTACAAAGAGAAACTTCCGTATTATAGAAACATTGTGAGGGAGGGAATGCAGATTGGATAATCTGACAGAGTATCGTTTGGTTAATGCCAAAGAAAAGTTGGAATCTGCAAAATTGCTTTTGGATGCGGGAAAGTATAAGGATTCTATCGGGCGTTCTTATTATGCAATATTTACTTCTTTGCGGGCAGTTTTATCAAAAGATGGAGTGGATTTTTCTAAGCATGCAGGTGTAATTGCATATTTTCAGAGAGAGTATATTAAGACAGGCATTTTTGATAAGAAGTATTCAAAGTATGTGCAGTCAGCATTTCAAATCCGTAACAGTTGTGATTATGATGATTTCTTTATTGCTTCCCGGCAAGATGCAGAGGAACAGTATCAGAAAGCGGAAGAACTGTATGAAGAAGTAAAAGCGTTTCTGGAAAAATAGTCTGGGAATTTGTCTGGGAATCTGACTGGGAATTTCAGTTTAGAGTAAAACGACAGATAATCAGAAAATGCCGAAAATAAAGGCTTTTATCGAATCAGAAACTAAGGAAAATGCGAAAAAATGTATCCCCTTAGTTAGTATATACATCAACAGTGAAAACCCCGAAGGTGACTTCGGGGTTTTTGCTGTTTGTGCAGGGAAATCATTGTCGAATCGACGATAAGCCTGCATTCTTTATTATGAAAATATATTTTCAGTTACTGAATGGGTGCATCTCCGATATTCCATCCACCATCGCCGCTGGTGTTGTTAGATGCATCATTGCCGGAGGAACCATCTGTAGAAGCATTGCCGCCGGTGTTATCTGCGGGAGCATTGCCGGTATTTTCTGCAGGTGGCTGTGTCTGCTGCGTATTATCGGCAGGAGCCTGTGTTCCCCCGGAATTATCATTATTTACTCCAGGGACCGCGGAGAACGCAGAAGTTCCCTGGTAGGTGGAGTTGCCTTCATTGTGCAGGGTACAGGTATTGTTCTTAAAATCATCCGTCAGAAGATATGGAGTATCTTCCGTTCCGACAGTTCCGCCAATAACGAATACCCGTGAGGAAATAGAATCTGTCGGGCAGTAACCACTGGCAAGCTGACCGGAAGCGTTACAGATATTTGCAACAATATGATGGTCACAATATTCCGTAGGCTGTGTACCCTCTGCAAAATATTCCGTGTATACACGGCTGCCGCGGGGATCTGCATCACAGACACCGGCAATTGCCAGTTTTCCGGACTCCTTGCAGACCTGAGCTGTAACGATACCGGATGGTTTTGTGAAATCCTGATATTCCAGATTTTCATGGATACGGCTCATAACTGCTTTCCAGATCTTTTTCGGGTAGGTAGTCTGACCACCGGACTGTGGTGAGTTATCGTCAAATCCACCCCATACGACACAGGTATAATATGGTGTAAAGCCGGCAAAAAGCGCATCGCGGTTTTTGGTTGTTGTACCGGATTTACCTGCCTGTGCCATTGAACTTCCGAAATAAGCCGGAGTACCGGTTCCCTGAGTCATAACATCTTTCATGGCATCGGTTAAAAGCCATGCAGTTGTTTCTTTTAAAACAGTATGGGAGATCGGTTCGGTATTATCGATCAATACATTTCCATCATGATCTAAAATTTTGGTGTAGAATTTTGGCTTAATGTAAGTTCCACTGTTCGCAATCGTTGCGTAAGCAGCCGTAAGCTCTAAGTTGGTAACACCATGTGTCAGACCGCCGAGTGCTAAGGTTTCATTGGAACTTTCATCTAAACCGACGGTTGTGATGCCAAAATCACAGATATAATCATATCCGAGAGACGGCCCGATTTGTGCTAAGGTTTTTACGGTAACAACATTGATCGAGTCGGTAATGGCTTCGCGCAGTGTTGTGAAACCGCGATAGCGGTTATCATAGTTGTTGACGGCACCACCTTGTCCACTGCCGTAATTATATGGCGCATCGTCCTGAACAGATGCAAGTGTCAGACCGCCGGCATCAAGTGCCGGTGCATATGCAGCAATGATCTTAAATGTAGATCCAGGCTGCCTTGTGGTGTCTGCTGCACGGTTTAAAGTCTTGTTGGCGGTTTTGTCTCCGCGGCCGCCGACCAAAGCCGTGACATTTCCGGTGCTCTGATCGATGATCGTAAGAGCTGCCTGTGGCTGAAGTGTGTAGGTAACTGTTTCACTTCCGTTTACGATCGTATCACCGTCTTTCATGATGTCAGTTTTATACTGCTCGATTGCAGCAGCAGCCTCTTCTTCCGAGTTAAAATTGATCGTAAAGCTCTTGTTTGAAGACTGATAGTAGGAAAGCATCGTCTGTTCACTGTAATTTGATATGGAACCGTCGGCAGAGCGAACAGATAAACGATAGGAAAACGATACTTTTGGAGCAGTCGGGTAATTGTCCAGATTATTTACTTCATCATCACAGATCGCCTGAATTTCCGGATCCTGTGTGGAGTAGATCGTAAGTCCACCCTGATAAAGTGCCTTGTAAGCCTGTGTCTCAGTGTAACCTTTCTGTTCTACCAGATCCTGAATGACCTGATCAGTCAGTTCATCAACAAAATATGAGTTGATACTGTTGGTTTCGGATTCGATGTTGACAAGCTGGATACGGTCATAAACATTATCTGCAACAGCTTCATCGTATTCGTCCTGGGTAATATAACCCTGATCTTTCATATTATTAAGTACTTTCATGCGGCGCTTGGCATTTTCCTGTGGGTTGGTAATAGGGTTGTATTTGGAAGGATTCTGCGTAATAGCTGCTAAAACGGCACATTCCGATAAGGTAAGATCAGAAACATCCTTGCCAAAATAACGTTCCGAGGCAACACCGACACCTAAAGTATTTTGTCCGAGGTTGATCGCATTCAGATAATTTTCTAATATCCAGTCTTTATCTACTACTTTTTCCAGCTGCAGGGCGAGGTATTGCTCCTGAAACTTTCGCTCGAATTTGTCTGCCATGGAGGATTCGCTTGTCCAACTGGTAAAGACGGTATTTTTCAAAAGCTGCTGTGTGATGGTACTGGCACCTTCTGAAAAATGAAAACCGGATGCAACACCTTTTACTCCGGCACGGATGATACCTGTTACATCAATACCATTGTGCTCATAAAAACGCTCGTCTTCAATGGCAACAAATGCATGCTGCAGATTTTTTGGTATCTCATCAATCGTAACGGCACGCCGGTTAGATCCCGATGCCACTAATGTAGCAGTCTGATTGCCGTTTGCATCTAAAACCGTGGATAAGAAACCGGTAGGAGTAGCGACGATATCATCAATTGTTGGAGCGGAGGCAATGATTCCCCGAATGATTCCAACACCGGAACATACTCCGATCACCATGAAGGCAAATACACATATAAGCAGCGACTTACAAAAAATCACGTAAAATTTTTTGCGAATCATGGTACTTTTGGAAATCAGTTCTTTTTCGCGCTTTTGCGTACTTTTCTTTCCATAATTCATTTTAGGTCTCCTTTTTGTAATAAAAATAAGCTATGAAATTACAATACTATTTATAGTCAGAACGAACCATCATCATATTATAGCAAAGAAATGTGTCAGAATAAAGGAAAAACTGAAAATACAGGCTTTCTTCATTTATTTTTAAGAATTGAATTTCGAAAAAAAACATGATACCATAGGAACACGCAGAGAATGTGAGAGGTTGATTTACCTATTTATATATAGAAATATTTGATTCATTAAAATGACAGAAAACAGTCTGAAAGATGAGTGACAGGAGGGACAGGCATGAAAACAGTGTATGCCGGTGGAGAGGCAGAGATTATAGAAAAAAAATCAAGGTTTATTGCAACAGTGCGTCCTGTCTCATCCGAAGAAGAAGCAACCGCATTTATTGCAGAAATGAAAAAAAAATACTGGGATGCCAGACATAACTGTTCTGCTTTTGTAATTGGAGACAGGCAGGAGATGAGCCGTTGTTCAGATGATGGGGAACCTGCACAGACAGCAGGCAGACCGATGCTTGATGTATTATTGAAAGAAGATATCCACAATGTGGCTGTTGTGGTTACGAGATATTTTGGTGGAGTGCTCCTTGGAACGGGCGGACTTGTGCGTGCATATCAGAAATCTGTTCAGGAAGGACTTGCAGCAAGTGTCATTATTGATAAAAAAGAAGGACGCAGACTTTCCGTAGGGACGGATTATACCGGACTTGGAAAATTACAGTATCTGATTGCACAAAATGGGCTGACACTTATTGATACCGTTTATACCGAAAAAGTGGAGCTGCTTTTGATGGTTCCATCCGGGATGCAGGAACAGACAGAGAAAGAAATTATCGAGGCAACCAATGGAAAAGCTGATCTTTCCTGGGGAGAGATGGTGTTATATGCGATGGTCGGAGAAAAATTGCAACTTTTTTAAAAATTTAAAAATTTTTTCAAAAAAACAGTTGACAAAAATATTATACTCATATATAATAGCTATTGTTGACGGCGCGAAACGCTAGAGACAAGATAAAGGGCTATCGCCAAACGGTAAGGCAACGGACTCTGACTCCGTCATTTCAAGGTTCGAATCCTTGTAGCCCTGCTAACAAGACCTCAGCAGTGAGACTGCTGAGGTTATTTTTTTGCCCGGAGAGACGCAGAATTGTGCGGCTTTCCGGGCTTTTTTGTCTGGATGAATCAGCAAAAGCTGGGATCAAAGGGAAAATGCTCTGCAGGAACGGAGTACGGCAATTTTCTGCAAAATAAGAGGAAATTTGAATGGATAGGTCAATTTATAGGTCAATCGAAAATGCCGGGAAACATTGATTTTACTGGTGCGTGGGATATGGAAAGGGCAGCGCAAATGCATCAAGTGATGTGGATTTATTGGTCGACAGTGGACTAAAAGGTTTAAAGTTTGTTGGATTGATTGAGGCATTGCGGGTGGCATTAGATAAGGAAATGGATGTTTTTGATGTTTCTCATGTGGAGAAGGGAACGGAAATTGATCATGAGATCGCAGAAACAGGGGTAAAGATTTATGAAAAATGATGTTATTAGAAATTAAATAGGTGAATGGCAATATCACAAATTAATTTTGTAAGTGAACCCTGCCAGTGATGAAGCTGCTGTCAGGGTTATTTTTAATTCATAGGAAAATACGTCCCATGAATCAAAAAGCCCTCCGGGCAGGATGTGCAATCTCGCGGAAAAGAAGTTAGTTGTAAACAGCACCGCTAGAGCGTGAAAGAGAAGCTGTGTTATTTAGTCAGACTGCTGTTTCTTAAAACATATTCTGAAGCCGCATCTCGTGGAATTTTCCATATTCTTCCGATTCTAAATGCATGGATCAGATTGGTGTTTAACAGATGGTATGCAGTATTTTTTCCAATTGCGAGCATGTCGCAGAGATCATCAATGGTTATTAAATCATCGTAGCTGTTGAACATGATTATAAAAATCCTTCCTTTATTATTGTATTACATTTATGTTTGAAAATTATTTTTTGCAAACAAATAAGTAATTTAATGCCGGACAACTTTAAATAAGACTACGGAAGAGAAGATAATTGATAAAGAAGGTGGATAATTGAAAATAAAATGAAAAGGTATTACCTTTTGCATACTTGTTATTTATATAACAGTAACATGGGATTTTTTAGAGCGCTTGGGAGAGCAATTGGAAGAGTTGTAGAAACCGTTGGTGATGTGATTGGGAGTACTACGATCAGCGATCTGGGCTGGAAAATTCAGGATGCATGTGCAGAGAAAGTGGCATCTGAGAAATCTTACGACAAAAAGGAAGCCAATATTTATACGACAGACCGTCTGAATGAGATATTAGTTTCTTTTTCCGAGGGATATTTACAGAATGCAACATTTTACGAAAAGGAGTGTATCCGTCTGGTAGAGGAATATTATGATAAGCTGATCGGCATTATTGAAAATGCACCAGGCGGCGCATATAGTGCGGCAAATTTAAGGGCATTAAAAAATGGAAAAAACGGATCGCAAAGACAATTAATTACTGGATGAAATTGATACGGAAGAAAAAGATTAAGATTATTGGATTCGAAAGTAAAATACGGAGGATGAGATCATGAAAAAAGAAATATTAAAAAAGGCTTTTGCATGGGTTTTGACGTTAGTTCTGATTGTGTCTGGAATTGGGACAGGACAGATTACAGACATACAGGCAGCAACAAAGAAACCAAACAAAATAGATATCAGAAGATTTAGTACCATACCTGTATACACTAAAAGATGGTAAAACTGTTAGTGATAAACTTACTCTTTCTGCAGTTGTTGGCTTGTTTGCTTCTAACATAGTAACGCTAGAAAAAGCGGCGGAGTTAACAGGAAAAAGTGTGTGGGATTTTATAGACATATTGAAAAAGTGTGGAATACCGTGGGGAGATTGTACAGAGGAAGATTTGCAGAGGGATGATTTAGCGCTGGAAAAACTTGCAGGAGGAGTTTATGAGTAAAGAGCTATTTGAAGAAATCATTTTAACGGAAGCTGTTTATAATGAGCTTTGTGCGGATTCTGTTAATCATCAGACAGAAGTAGAGAAAATTCAAGATTGCGTATTAAGTGGAAGACTTAAGGTATATTAGGTAAAAAATGCTGATATGATAAAAGCTCTGTATGGTAAACTGCATTATGGAGAACTGGAGGTAATTGTTGGGGCGAAAGAATTTGATATTTCGTTGGTGATAATAGATGAACGTGCGGCAAGAAGAATGGCGTCAGAATTTTTGGTTAACACGATTGGCATTTTGGGGATTCTTTCCTTAGCGAAACAAAAAGGAATTATTAGGTGTATAAAACCAGATTTGGATCGCCTAAGAGAGAACGGTTATCGTATTGCAGAAAGTTTATATCAACAGATATTGATAAAGAATGGAGAATTCTGAGAGCGAGATTAATATTTGTTGGGGAATATGGGCATTTGAAGTATATAAATACTAGTGTAGAAGGGGCATTTCCTTGAGAAATGCCCCTTAATCTATTGATGGATTAAATTTAGGAATATTAGAAATTAATAAAGGAAAATGGTTATTTTTTTGGTATCATTTTTTGTTGTAATAAAGTACAAATGACGTGACAGAGGAAAAATTAACATATATAATTGAAATATGTAGAAAAAGAAATGGAATAAAAGAGAGAAAAATAAAGTGACGCGATATGAAATGCGTTATTACAAAGGAGTAAAAAATATAATGCAATACATATGTGTATTACCTAATGGAATATTTTTTATGCAACTTATAGTGGTTTTGATGTATGAAATATTAGGTGAAAAAAATAAAAGAGATTTTTTTAAAGTTAGATCACCATTATATTACTCAATTAATAAAAAAAGTGTGCTTGATATAATTATTTTTGATTTTTTATGGGCATATTTATTTATATTTATTGTACTTTTTCTTTCTCAGATTGATGAAAAGTATATACAGAACATGGAATCTTTGCTAAAAAATATTAATGGTGTGGAGGCAATTCTGTTATCTTATGGAGGTGTAGTAATTTCAGTTATTATTTTTTCAGCGACATTTGGAAAAAAAGAGTATTATTTATCAGTAACTCGTGAAGAAATAAATAAACGTTATTATATTGACAAAGTATATATGATTTTAGGTGCTGCCATAGCAGGGAGTGTAATTTGTTCCGTACTTATGCAAGATGAGAGTATTGATTCTCAAATTGAATTATTCACATTTGTAATATACCAAATATGTTGCATCAGTATCATTGTGATTGGTTTATATGCTTTAATTATGGTTGGGCGACTGACAATTGGAGATAGCAGAATGGAACTAAAATCATTAAACAAATTATACAAAATTTTTTGGAATAATTCTGCATTAAAACTTGTCAATCAAACTGAGGTTGTAATAGAAACAAATTTGGCATATTTATTAGGTCAATATGAAAAATTGTATTTGATCAGGCTTGGAAAGATTAAAGATGTAGTTGAAATACAATATCAGCCTGATATCGTAGAAGAAAAATGGCATAAAGCAGCATTAAAAAAAATGACTGTTGGTTTGCTGTTTATTACAGGAATTGTGGATGCAATATACATTTTACAAAAGGACTATGGTTGGGCACTGGCAAATAGTCTTTTATTTTGTGGTTGTTTAAAATTGATATTTATGAAGGAGACAACCAATGTGTGCGGGAAGTTTGCTGCTAGTATAATTGTAGGTAATTCTGGTTTTTTGGTTAAGCTAAGAAAAAATGAAAAATTTATTGGAAATGGGATTATCTGTAATATTCCAGGTAAAAAGTATGTTCTTAATATTGAGAATATGATGGCCCTGTATTGTATTTTATGTTCAGGTTGGAAAGAGAAAACAGGGAAATATATATCAAGATCGTTTATTCAAATGATAGAAGTTTTAAGAGGTATTGAAAAAGAGAGACAAGGATACAGTAAAGCGATTTTTTATCTTCCTGTTTTTGTGTGTAGTTATTACTTATATATATATTTTCCCAAAAAAAACTTTCCGAAGGAAATAATTGACTTGTTTCAATCATTTGATTTAGATGAGGATGAGAAAAGGAGATATTTGATAACAATGAATAGTTTCATATCAAGCGCAAGCCGTTTTAGACTAAGTGAAGCTGAGTGGAAAAATCATAGAAAGGAGAATTGGAGTGATGTGAATTACGAAAAATATATAGAAAATAATGGGTATTGGAAACTTATTAGTAAAGGTATGTAGAAAATGGCGAATGCAATGAGTAACGTTATCTATATATTTAACGGAAAAGATATTACGATGAATAATATGTCCTTGTAGCCCTGCCTTTTGTTTTATTTTACTGGTGTGTGGGGAAATGTATGTTTTGGGAGTATCCTTGAAAGGGGTTCGTATTGTAAAGGACATAAAAATAGCATATAATAATAAGTGTAGAAATGAAACATATTTTATTGAAAGAAAGGGCGGGCGGCATTAGATAAGAAAATGGAAGGAAAGAAGGTGAAAGAACATGCCACAAGGAATTCAATCTGAATTGGATGAGTTTGTAACACTCGTAAAACAATATTTTGGAAAAAATCTGAAAAGTATTATAGTATATGGTTCATATGCCAGAGGAGATTATAATGAGAGTTCGGATATTGATATTATGATTTTGGTAACTCTATCAGAAAATCAGATAAAACAATCTGAGAACCATATATATGATGATGCATTTGATTTAGAGTTAAAATATGGAAAAGTGCTTTCGCCGGTTATTAAAAATCAGGAATTTTTTGAATATTGGTCAGATACACTTCCATTTTATCGTAATGTAAAAACAGAAGGGGTGCAGGTTGCATGACAGATAAACAAAAAGATTTGTGTCTGTATAGAGTGTCTCAGGCAGAAGATACAATAAGAAGTGCACAGTTGTGTATGGAAAATCATTTGTTTAAAGATGCGATTAACAGATCATATTATGCGGCATTTTATGCTGTGAAGGCTGTGCTGGCTTTAGCAGATACGGATTTTAAGAGGCATAAAGATGTCGTTGCTTATTTTAATAAAGAATATGTTGCAGCAGGTATTTTTCCTAGAGAAATAGGTCGTTTGCTTGCGCGCCTCCAGAAAAAAAGAGAAACGAGTGATTATGATGATTTTTATATTGCATCAAATGAAGAGGCAGCGGAACAAATGGAAGCAGCTGGAAATATATTAGAGGCGATAAAAGCATATTTAAGAGAGAATGCAGTTATTGAATAATGTATAGTAAATGCGGATAGGTCAATCAATAGGTCAATTTCTCCCATCCCACCCTTACAACCCTTGATTTTACAGGCAGAACAACCCCTGACATTACGGACTCTGACTCCGTCATTTCAAGGTTCGAATCCTTGTAGCCCTGCTAATAAGACCTCAGCAGTGAGAACTGTTGAGGTTTTTTTGTGCAATAGGAAATTTCGTTGAAATTCCTTGTTACATAAAAAGCCTTACGGGCAGGATATGCGGCTGCAGGCAGAAAATTTTTAATATCCCTACCATAACGCCTCAAAATGTGGTAGCATAACAAAAGAACAATACAGCAAATCAGTCAGAGAAGTTTAAAAATACCTGGAAATGAGGCATTTTATGTATAGTTTTAACAGCCGTGTGCGTTACAGTGAAGTGAATAGTGAAAAAGAACTGACATTACCGTCATTACTGGATTATCTGCAGGATTGCTGCACTTTTCAGTCTGAGGATCTGGAAATTGGTGTGGATTATCTTGCGAAAGAACAGGTGGCATGGGTACTATCTTCCTGGGAGATAAAAATTTACAGATATCCGCAGATGGGGCAGCATATTAAGGTCAGTACATGGCCGTATGCATTCCGTGGATTTTATGGATACCGGAATTTTCGGATTGAGGGAGACGATGGTATAATATTTGCTGAGGCAAATTCAGTATGGGTGTTTATGGACACAGAAAAAATGCGACCGGCGCGCATATCAGAGCGGATGAAAGAAATTTATACACCGGAGATTAATGATGAGATACCGGGAGAATGGGCAGACCGGAAAATCAGTTTACCAGATGATGCGGTAAAGAAAAGTGTGAAAAAGGAACCGGTACGTGTCTCACGTTTTTATATCGATACAAATCATCATATGAATAATGGCAAATACATTCTGGTAGCGGAAGAGTATCTGCCGGAACAGGTTGTGGTTTGCGGACTTCGTGCGGAGTATCGTAAGTCGGCAATGTTAGGAGACATGTTGTATCCGGTTGTCACGATGGAAGGGAAAGAGATCACAGTTACTCTTGCGGATGAAAAAGGTGCACCATATGCGGTCATCTGCTTTCAGATTCAGAAAAAAGAAAGGCAGTCATAAAATATGAGATTAGGTGAATATCAGAAACTTGTTGTAATAAAAAAAGTAGAATTTGGCGTATATCTTGCAGAACATATGGAGGATGAGACCCGTGTGCTGCTGCCGGAAAAACAGGTGCCGGAAGGAACGAAGATCGGAGAAGAACTCCGGGTGTTTTTATATAAAGATTCCAAAGACAGGCTCATTGCGACGACAAATGCACCTAAGCTGACATTGGGTGGACTTGCGGTGCTGACTGTAAAAGAGGTCGGAAAGATTGGTGCATTTTTAGACTGGGGACTGGAAAAAGATCTGTTTCTTCCTTATAAAGAGATGACTGTTAAGGTTCAGCCGGAAGATGAGGTTTTAGTGACGTTATACATTGATAAGAGCAGACGTCTGTGTGCAAGCATGAAGCATCTGTATGATCTTCTGTCACTGGAATCACCGTATCATACCGGCGATATTGTAAATGGCCGTGTCTATGAGTTCAGCGATAATTTTGGAACATTTGTTGCGGTAGATGATCAGTATTCCGCCATGCTTCCATCTTTTGAAGATCATAGCATGCTCCGTATCGGTGATGTCATCGAGGCAACCGTGACCAATGTAAAGCCTGATGGGAAATTAGATATTACGATGCGGCAGAAAGCCTATCTTCAGATGGATGCAGATGCCAAAAAGGTCATGCAGGTGATTGAAGAATTTGCAGGTGTGCTCCCATTTACGGACAAATCTTCACCGGAGGTCATCAAGAGAGAGACTGGCCTTAGCAAGAATGCGTTCAAGAGAGCGGTCGGAAGACTTTATAAAGAACGCCGGATAGAGATCAATGAAAAATCGATCCGTAAAATTGATTAATTTAAAAGCATATGCTATGATAGGAAAAAATTGACAGAAAGAAGGAAAATATTATGAAAAAAGTCATCAGTACAGACAAGGCACCGGCAGCAATTGGACCATATTCACAGGCGATCGAAGTAAATGGAATGGTTTATACATCAGGCATTATTCCGGTTGTACCGGAAACCGGTGAAATCCCGGAAGGTTCTGTTGCACAGGCAAAACAGGCACTGACAAACCTTTCTAATCTGTTGGAAGCAGCTGGAACCAGTATGGCAAATGTTGTTAAGACGACTGTTTTTATCAAAGAGATGAATGATTTTGGTGCAATTAACGAAGTATATGCAACATTTTTTGACGGAGCATTTCCATCCAGAAGCTGTGTGGAAGTTGCACGTCTGCCCAAAGATGTTATGCTTGAGATTGAGGCTATTGCTGTAAAATAAAGCAAAGCCATAAAAAGCATAGTCACTGTATCCTAGATCAGCTCTTATGAATTAACATGAAAAATCCCAGTACAGATGGTGTGATTCCCATCTGTACCGGGATTTTTTATTCTGCCGACATGATATATAATCTCTGATTTATAGATTGATTAAATATAGACGTCAATATTTCCACCAAGTCCCGGTGTTACGGAACGTTCCATCATCTGAACCATAGCGGTGCCCATTTCCTGCGTCATATCGAGCTGCTGGCTTAATAGTTCAGTAGAAACCGCATAGGAAAGGCTGGTCTGACTGACAGAAGTGCCTGCGTCGTAGGACTGTAATGTACTAAGTGCCGGCGTCATACCTGAAATATCCATACTGCACCTCCTGAAAAAATATTTATAACCTTATTATGACAGGAATCTATGGAAAAGACAAGCCATTTCCATGAAAAGACAAGCCATTTCCATGAAAAGATAAGCTATTTCCATGAAAAATTGAATAAAAAGAAATGTAATATTTTAGTAAAATTCACGGTTAATACAGGTTGACATGGAAATATGCCTTTGTTATAATAAACACGTAATAAATGTAACAAATTCGTAACAAACGATGAAATAGTTTTATAGTTGCGAAAACATGAAAACTCAGTTGGAGGCTTTTCGTAAATGAAGAAGAGAATGGTAAGAATTACAGGCTGTCTTTTAGCAGGAGCATTATCAATTGGCAGCTTTGGGTTAAATACATATGCAGCCCCGGTCGCAGGTGTTTCAAGTGTGACTGCAGCTGAAATTGCAGAGGGACAGACACCTGCAGCAGGTGTTTCACAGGCTTTGGCACAGTGCCTTGCAGACAGCAATGATGCAGCAGCTCAGGCAGCAGCAGAGCAGGCAGAGCAGGTCAGTGAGAATGAGACACCGGTTGTTGCTTCTGAATATACAGATATTGCGATTGCGCAGGTTGATAATTATGTAAATGTTCGTTCAGAGCCAAATACAGACAGTGAGGTACTTGGTAAGCTGTACAATAATTCCGCAGGAACAATCCTTGAGACAACAGATAACGGCTGGTATCGTATTAAGTCCGGTAATGTTGATGGATATGTAAATTGCGAATATGTAGTACCAAATGATGAGGAACTGGCAAAGAAAGTCAGTACTAAATACGCAAAGGTCAACACCACAACACTCCATGTAAGAACAGAGCCGTCCACAGATGCAAGTATTCTTACCATGGTTCCGGTTGGAGATGACCTGGTTGTTACAGATGATGAGTCTGTGGAAGGCTGGGCAAAAGTTACCACCGAAGAGGGTGATGGCTGGGTACATAAAGATTATGTAGATATTACGATCGAGTTTGTACAGGCTGAGTCTAAAGCAGAAGAAAAAGCAAGACTTGCAAAAGAGGAAGCAGAGCGTGAGGCAGCTGATGCAGCAGCAAACGCAGCAAGAAAGAAAGCAGATGGTAAGTTATCTTCATCAAAGAATTCTGGAAGCTCAAAGAGCTATGCAGCAGCAGGAAGTTCTAACGGACAGGCAGTTGCAAGTTATGCATCCCAGTTTATCGGTAATCCATATGTATACGGTGGAACAAGCCTGACAAACGGTGCAGACTGCTCTGGTTTTGTTATGAGTGTATATGCAGCATTTGGTGTAGGTCTTCCTCATTCTTCCAGTGCATTAAGAGGGGTTGGATATGGGGTAAGTCTATCAGATGCACAGCCGGGAGATATTGTATGCTACAGTGGACATGTTGCTATTTATGTTGGTGGTGGTACGATCGTTCATGCAAGTACGCCGTCAAGTGGTATCAAGTTCTCCAATGTAAATTACAGAAGTCCGATCTGTGTAAGAAGAATTTTCTAATTTATGATAAGAACAGCTATTGTCTTAGGATAATAGCTGTTTTTTTAATTCATAGGAAATTACGTCCTATAAAGAAAAAGTGGAGTATACAACATGCACAAAATATCATGGCGCAAAAAAAGTAATAAACAAAGGGAGAAAGTTATCCCAAAAGTTGTCCACTGTTAAAATGCCCTAAAAACGTGGAAAAATAAAGTTATACACGAAGTTATCCACGTTATCCACATTTTTGGTGTAAAAAAACATGGTTTACATAGTAAAAAAATCGAATATTTGTTTTGTGTATAAATCATAAAGTTTGCCATAAAATAAAAAACTGTGGAAAAGATATTGACTTTTTAAATATGAAAAAAGATTACAATACTTGAGAAAATATCTGATAATTCAGAAAAAAGATTCGAAATAATTAAAATGTGAAAAAAGCGGTTGACATTTGAAAAAAGAGTGCTAAACTATGTGGCATACAGATAAATAGAACAAATGCAGTGAACAGAATACCGTTATTGGAAGGCAATGCATTACAGAGAGTCGTTGGCTGGTGGAAAATGACATGCATCTTTTGATAATATCCTCTGCAAGCAGTACGCCGAAAGCCATCAGGTCAGTAAGCGGCACCGGAGCTCTTCCGTTACAGAGAGACCTGTTAGGGATATTTGTGTATGATAGATGCACGATAGGCATATGTATATGTGTGATATGATATATACATATATGGTACACAGAATATATGATGGGGCAGAGAGGTCATGGGAACATGGCAAGAAAAGTGGTATCGCGGAAGTATAGGCTTTCGTCTTTTGGATGTATAAACATCTATCAGACGAAAGTCTTTTTATTTATCTGAAAAAAAAGAAAGGAGTTGTCTGCAGTGTGCAGACGGTAAGAGGTTATGAATGGATTAGTAATTGTTTTAATTGGAATTGTAGCACTTGCAGCAGGATATCTGCTGTATGGAAGGTGGCTTGCAAAAAAATGGGGAATCGACCCGAATGCAAAAACACCTGCCTATACACATGAGGACGGACAGGATTATGTACCGTCATCAAAATTTACCGTATTTTCACATCAGTTTTCTTCCATCGCAGGAGCAGGACCTGTTACTGGACCGATCTTAGCATCCGTGTTTGGATGGGTACCGGTTCTGTTATGGCTGATCATCGGTGGATTGTTCTTCGGTGCCGTACAGGATTTTGGCGCACTGTATGCATCCGTAAAGAATGAAGGAAAATCGATGGGAATGATCATTGAGAAATATATCGGTAAGACAGGACGGAAATTATTCATGCTGTTCTGCTGGCTATTTACACTGCTTGTTATCGCAGCATTCACTGATATGGTAGCAGGAACATTTAATGGTGTCGGATTAGACAGCGCAGGAACTGCTTATGCAAACTCAGCAGCAGCATCTATTTCGATGTTATTTATCGTTGTAGCTGTTATCTTTGGCGTGATCCAGAAGCATGTTGGAAAAATGAATGAATGGGTAAAAGCAGTTGTTGCGATCGCTCTTTTAGTTGTGATGTTTGCAGTTGGTATGAAACTTCCAATCTATGCTTCAAAGACAGCATGGATCTACATCATCATGGCATACTTATTCCTGGCATCTGTTCTTCCAATGTGGCTTCTGATGCAGCCGAGGGATTACATGACAACATTTATGCTGCTCGGTATGATTATCGGTGCAGTTGTCGGAGTTGTCGTTGCACATCCGCAGATGCAGTTAAATGCATTTAATGGGTTTAATGTAAATGGAAGTGGATTATTCCCGACATTATTTGTTACGATCGCCTGTGGTGCAGTTTCCGGTTTCCATAGCCTTGTATCTTCCGGTACTTCTTCTAAGACAGTCAGCAATGAAAAAGATATGCCGATGATCGGCTATGGCGCAATGGTAGTAGAATCATTACTTGGTATTGTGGCACTGGTAGTTGTCGGAGCCGTTGCAGTCGGTGGAACAAAACCTGAGGGAACACCGTTTGCAATTTTCTCTTCTGGTGTTGCCGGCTTCTTAGAGAAACTTGGTGTTCCGGTTCAGGTTGCAACTGTATTTATGACTATGTGTGTATCGGCACTTGCATTAACATCACTTGACTCTGTAGCGAGAATCGGACGTATGTCTTTTCAGGAACTGTTTTATGGAGACAGCACCGATCCAGAAAAGATGACACCTGCACAGCGTGTACTGACCAATAAATATTTTGCGACAGTGATCACATTATTCTTCGGTTATCTGCTGACACTTGGCGGATACAATAATATCTGGCCGTTATTTGGTTCTGCAAACCAGCTCCTTGCAGCAATGGTATTGATCGCACTGGCTGTGTTCTTAAAGACAACAGGAAGAACCGGATGGACACTTTACATACCAATGTTCGTAATGCTGGCAGTTACATTTACAGCCCTGGTGCAGAAAACGATTGCACTGGTATCAAATATTGCCGCACATAATGCAACGTTTTTAGTGGATGGATTACAGCTTATTGTCGCACTTTTACTTATGATATTAGGTGTTCTGGTTGCATATAGCTGCTTAAAGAAACTGTTTACAACAGCCAAAAATTCAGAGCAAAAATAAGATACGGTTAGTATTTCTTGAAATATTACCCCATGTCTGCTATACTGTTCGCGTATATTTTTTCAATATATGGAAATGAATATGGGTGTAAAATGATTAAGAAGATAGATATTCTTGGAATACAACTGGACAATTATACAGTGCGGGAAGCAATCATGCGCGTGGAAGCCTGGTATGATAATAATGTGTTAAATGTTATCGAGATGGTTTCCATGCAGATGCTTACCGAGTCGGAAACAGATCCTGTGTTAAAAGAGGTGATCTCATCCCTTGATCTGGCAGTGATCGGAGAGAAAGGAATCCTTCAGGCGGCGGGAGTCGATACGATGCAGAGGATTCGAGAAACAGAAGAAAATGATTTTTCAGATGAATTTTTAAAGCGTGTGGAGCGTAACCGTAAATCTGTTTTTGTTATTGGAGAAACACAGGAGGCTGTTGATGAATTAATACAGGAACTTAGTGAGGAATATCCCAAGCTGGTACTGGCTGGTGCTGCTGCGACGGAAAACTGCGTTGGAGATCTTGAGGGTGTGATCAATGAGCTGAATGCTGCAACACCGGCTGTGATCATTTCGATCATTCCATCCCCAAAACAGGAACATTTCCTTGTAGAACACCGTGACAAGATCAATGCGAATTTATGGTATGGAATCGGCGGATTTGAAGTTCACCGGAAAAGATCGAAGATCAAAGGTTTTTTCTTTAATCTGATTCAACGTATCAGATTAAAAAACAGTATTGAAAAGTATGAAAGCTGAGGTTTGGTATGCAGAAGTTTTTATATAAAAGATCTCTGGTCTGGGATTATATCCTTATGCTGGTGGGAACGGCATTGATCGCAGTGAGTATTCAGTGTGTTTATGATCCGGTCAGTATGGTAACAGGAGGATTTACCGGTCTTGCAATCATTATAAAAGATGTGACTGGCAGACTGATTCCGGGTGGTGTTCCTTTATGGCTGACGAACCTTGTGCTCAATGTGCCGTTATTTTTAGCTGCTTTTAAGATCAAGGGGAAACGTTTTATCTGGAGAACGATCGTTGGAACACTTCTTCTTTCCCTCTGGCTTTATATACTGCCTCTTATCGATCTTACTGATGGTGATTATGTGCTGGCAGCGATTTTCGGCGGCTGTATTGGCGGTGTCGGAATGGGACTTGTGCTGCTGGCAAAATCAACAACCGGTGGAACGGAGATGGTGGCGACCCTGATCCAGCATTACTATAAACATTATTCCGTGGTACAGATCATACAGTTTTTAGATGGAGCGGTTGTGATCGCCGGACTGTTTGTGTTTGGTGTACATGTGGCATTGTATGCGATCGTTGCAATTTTTGTGACAAGCAAAGTGTCAGATGCGCTGATGGAAGGTTTAAAGTTTTCAAAAGCTGCATTTATTATCACAGACCATTATGATCAGGTGGCAAAACGTATTATGACAGAGTTAGAGCGCGGCGTGACAGGGCTTCACGCAAAAGGAATGTATTCCGGTGCGGAAAAATGCATGCTTTACTGTGTGGTTTCGAGAAAAGAGATTGTTCAGGTAAAAGAGATCGTAAGCGAAGTGGATCCGGATGCATTTGTAATTGTTTCAGATGCAAGAGAGGTACTCGGTGAGGGATTCCAGGAGCAGATGTCCTGAAAATTTTCTTTGTGAACTATGTACACTGTAAAAAATGGGAAAAAAGCAGGATACATTGAGGAAGTGCATAAAAAATATGCATTTCCTCTTTCTTTTTTTGCTGTTTTGCATTAAAATAGAATTTAGGTATTTTTAAGTGGGGACAATGGGTATATTTTTATTGTGAAAGTTGCCCATGCGTGCAATGGAGGTTATGTACTGTGACATACAGAAATTGACAGCTGATGTACACAGCAGCCCGATTTGCCGGGTGTGTTTCAAATGAAACGAAGATAGAAGGAGCGGAGCTTATGATTTCAAATCAGATACTTCAAAATACAATTGATGGGTTGAAAGGAATTACCCGCATTGATTTATGCATTATTGATGTAGAGGGGAAGGTGCTGGCTGCTACATTTCCGGAAGCAGACAAATATATGGAGCCGGCGCTTGCGTTTGTGGAATCTCCTGCAGACAGCCAGGTTGTAAACGGCTATCAGTTTTTTAAGGTGTTTGACGATCATCAGTTAGAATACATCCTGCTTGCCAACGGCGACAGCGATGACGTCTATATGGTGGGGAAAATTGCCAGTTTCCAGATCCAGAATCTTCTGGTAGCATATAAAGAGAGATTTGATAAAGATAACTTTATCAAGAATCTGCTTTTGGATAACCTGCTTTTGGTTGATATTTACAATCGTGCCAAAAAACTGCATATTGATACGGAAGTCAGACGTGTTGTTTTTATCGTGGAGACCAACCGCGACAAAGACGGTAATGAACTTGAACGTATTCGTGGCATTTTTGGAGGAAAGACCAAAGATTTTGTCACCGCGGTGGATGAGAAAAATATCATTGTTGTAAAAGAAGTAGGGGAGAATGAAGGATACGAGGAGATGAATAAGACCGCCGAGGTCATTGTAAATCTGTTCCGTTCTGATTCGGACAGTGATGTACATGTGGCATACGGTACGATCGTCGGAGAGATCAAAGAAGTATCTCGTTCCTATAAAGAAGCAAGAATGGCACTTGATGTAGGCAAGATTTTCTTTGAGGAAAAAGATGTTATTGCTTACTCTACACTAGGAATCGGACGTTTGATCTATCAGCTCCCGATCCCACTCTGCAAGATGTTTATCAAAGAGATCTTTGATGGTAAATCACCGGATGAGTTCGATGAGGAGACACTTACAACGATCAATAAGTTTTTTGAGAACAGCCTGAATGTTTCCGAAACTTCCAGACAGCTTTATATTCACCGTAACACATTGGTATATCGTCTGGACAAGCTGCAGAAAGCAACCGGACTTGATCTGCGTGTGTTTGAAGATGCCATTACTTTTAAGATCGCACTTATGGTAGTAAAATATATGAAGTACATGGAGTCGTTAGACTACTAGAAATGGAGATTGCTATGATTAAGTTAGAACATGTCAGCAAGTCGTACTCTGCAGGAATACCTGCGCTTAATGACGTGAGTCTTAACATTGAAGAAGGAGAATTTGTATTCATCGTCGGGGACAGTGGTTCCGGAAAATCTACGCTGATTAAACTTTTATTGAAGGAACTTGAACCGACGGAGGGTACGATCACAATAAACGGTCAGAAATTAAATAAGATCAGGCGAAGACAAATCCCGAAATTCCGTCGTAAGATAGGCGTGGTATTTCAGGATTTCCGCTTGTTAAAGGATCGTAATATTTATGATAATGTTGCATTTGCACAGAAAGTCATCGGAGAATCCACGCGTTCCATCAAAAAGAATGTTCCTTTGATGCTTTCCATGGTAGGACTGGCAGCAAAATACCGCTCATATCCGAAACAGTTGTCCGGTGGTGAGCAGCAGAGAGTTGCAATCGCAAGAGCACTTATCAATAAACCGAAGATTCTTCTGGCAGATGAACCAACCGGTAATCTGGATAATAATAATGCCTGGGAGATCATGAAGCTGATGGAAGAGATCAATAACAATGGTACAACGGTTGTTGTTGTTACCCATAACCTTGAGATCGTAAAAGCCATGAATAAACGTGTTATTACCATGCAGAAAGGTGTAATCGTGGATGACAGTGATACAGCCAGCAGTATTGTGACTGGTGATAATGCTATCAGCCGCAGCCTGACGGAGCGCGATGTATTAAAACGCGAGGGAGATTACGATTATGAGGATTAGTACTTTTTTTTATACGATTAAACAGGGACTGGTCAACATCTGGAAAAATAAGATGTTTTCACTCGCATCCATTGCGACGATGACAGCGTGTATTTTTTTGTTTGGTCTTTTTTATTCAATCGTGACCAATTTTCAGGCAATGGTAAAAGATGCCGAATCCGGCGTGGCGGTCACAGTATTTTTTGATGCGGGTATATCAGAACAGCGCATTGAGGAAATCGGTGATCTGATCAAGCAGCGCGTTGAGGTATCCCATTGTGAATATACGTCTGCGGATGAAGCCTGGGAAAGTTTTAAAGATGTTTATTTTGATGGGAATGAAGATGCGGCTTCAAGTTTTGCTGGTGATAATCCGCTTGCCAATTCTGCAAGTTATTCTATTTATATGAATGATATATCAATGCAGAGTACGTTAGTAACTTATTTAGAGTCCATAGATGGAATACGATCTGTAAAACAGTCTGAAATGGTAGCGCATACACTGACTGATTTTAACAGTCTGATCGGTTACATTTCTGCAGGAATCATCCTGATTTTGCTTGGCGTTGCGATTTTCCTTATCAGCAATACGATCACGGTCGGTATTTCCGTGCGCAGGGAAGAAATTGGAATTATGAAACTGATCGGTGCAACGGATTATTTTGTCCGTGCCCCGTTTGTGGTTGAGGGAATCGTGATCGGGTTGATCGGAGCGGCGATTCCGCTTGGTATTTTGTATGTTTTATATGAGAAGATCATATTATATATTGGAGATAAGTTTAAATTTATCAGTAATATGATACAGTTCTTAAGTGTGGATCAGGTATTCCACACATTGGTTCCTGTGGCATTGTTACTTGGTGTTGGTATTGGATTTATTGGAAGCCGGATTACAATCCGCAAACATTTAAAGGTATGATAATTAATAAAAGTCAATGGATACACAGGATAACGGCTGTATTACTGATTGTGATGATCGGTGTGGTTGCCACAGTGCAGATAACACCGGCAGCAGAAAACAGCAGTGCAAAGAAAAGTGAAAATACATCCACATCTTTAAAAGAAGCGCAGCAGGAAAAAGCAGCTTTGGAAAAGGCTTTGGAAGATGCAAAACAGACCATAAACGAGCTCAAAGAGTCCAAAGGGGATGTGCAGGAAAAAGTAAATGACCTGAATACGCAGCTAATGAATATTTCAAGTCAGATCACTGCACTCGAAAACCGGCTTGCGCAGAAGAATCAGGAGCTGACTGAGAAAAAAGACCAGATCGAGGATACGAAAAGTCAGCTTGAAGATGCAAAAAAGCAGGAAGAACAGCAGTATGCGGATATGAAAGTGCGCATACAGTTTATGTATGAAAATGCACAGGAGTCCTACTTTGAGGCACTTTTCAGTTCAGAGAGTTTTTCAGATTTTTTAAATTCTGCTGAGTATATCATTCAGATTCAGGAATATGACAGAAAAAAGCTTAACGAGTATCAGGACACAGTGGATTATATTGAGAATGTGGAAAAACAGTTAGAAGAAGACTATGCCACATTAGAGGAAATAAAAAAAGAAGTAGAGCAGGAAAAAGCATCTGTTGAACAGGAAAAGGCTTCGGTTGCAGCACTTATGAAACAACGTGAGACAGAACTTGCCGGAATTGAGGGAAATATCGATTCGGCACAGAGTGATGCAGATTACTATGCGGCGGAGATAAAGGCACAGGAGGAAATCATTGCGGAGATCAAGCGTATCGAAGCAGAGAAAGCGGCTGCAGGCAAGCAGGATAATCCATATACAGGAGGAGTTTTCACCTGGCCTTGTCCGAGCAGTACGCGTGTGACCAGTGATTATGGAACACGTGTGTCGCCGATGGGAGGTGCTTCTTCCAATCATAAAGGAATTGACATCGGAGCGTCCGGAGGTGCTGCGATCGTGGCGGCAGCGGATGGAACGGTTACGACGGCAGCCTACAGTAGTGCTGCCGGCAATTATGTGATGATCGATCATGGCGGTGGATTATATACTGTATATATGCATGCGTCTGCGCTTCTGGTTTCACCAGGTCAGACAGTATCTGCCGGACAGACGATCGCACAGGTCGGAAGTACGGGTATTTCTACTGGAAATCATTTACACTTTGGTGTATCATTAAACGGAAGCTATGTCAGCCCGTGGAGTTATCTGGGCAGATGATGCGGATGTTTTTGGGACTACCGCAATGCGCGGTGGTCCTTTTTAAATTGGTTGGATTTGGGTGTCAAAAGGTGGCTTTTAATTTTGGGATTGTCAAATTGCATAAGGCAGTGTCTGTTTTGTTCCGTTGTACGAAAATAAGAAAAGCTAAGCTTGCCTGAGCTTAGGTTGTGGCGGAGTGACGTGAACGGCAACAACGAGTCATCCGTGACTCGATGCTGCCTTGTTCTGCCATCCGTGGCAGAACATCACTGTGTATCAACAGGCATACTAAGCTTTTCTAATTTTCTCCCAAAGTCACAAAAGCAGTCTCTGCCTTGTGCAATTTGACAGCCGCTAAGTTGTGAACCACCTTTTGACATCCGAAATCCGAAGCTTCATGGGAAATTTTGTCCCGATGTAGTAGGACAGCGAATCTTCACATATGAATGATATGATAAGTAATGTGGAGTGTAGTATAAAAGGCAATATGAAATAAAAATGCGGCTGGTCACACAACAGGTGTGAATGGCAGCGTAAAACGGCAGCATAAAAATCAACATAAAAACAGCGCAGGAATGGAGACAGAATATGGAAAATAAAAATGAGCAGCAGGTTCCGGAGATTATGCCAGAGCAAATCGGAGAACCGAAGAAAAGCAAAAAAGGACAGATGGCAAAAGGTGTGGCCTACGGTATTGCAGGGACGATTTTTGTTGGATTTGTCGCACTGAGCGTAGTTACAAAAGTAACAGGAGCAAAAATCTACATAACGAATGCATCTGGTAAGACGGACTCGATCCTGGATGCAAAAACGGTTCAGAAGATCAATGAACTGAAAGCATATACAGATATGTACTATTATGACGAGGTGGATGATACCGAATTACAGGACGGACTGTATGAGGGCATGATAAGCGGTCTTGGGGATAAATATTCCGTCTATTATAATGCAGAAGATTATAAACAGATGCAGGTGAGCACAACCGGACAGTATTATGGAATCGGTGCGGGGTTAAGGCAGGACCCGGATACGATGGTAGTATCAATTTCCAAGATATATGAAGGAACACCTTCGGATGAAGCAGGACTGCTTGCAGATGATGTGATCACTTCGGTTGACGGAACAGATGCCACAAGCATGGAAGTGACGGAACTGGTAAAACTGATCCGTGGTGAGGAGGGGACATCGGTACATTTAGAAGTATACCGTCCTTCTACCGGGGAAAATTTATCTTTTGATGTAGAGCGTAAAAATGTAACACTGCCAAGTGTGTCTTCACAGATGCTTGACGATAATATCGGTTACGTCCATATTGATTCTTTTGAGACAGAGACTGCAGACCAGTTTGAAAAAGCAGTGGCAGAGTTAGATAAAGAGGGAATGAAAGCAATGGTTTTGGATGTGCGCTATAATGGTGGAGGACTCGTTACCGCTGTTGTGCAGATCTTAGATGATATTCTTCCGGAAGGCACAGTTGTATACACGGAAGACAAAAACGGTCACCGCGAAACATATACGTCAAGTGGAGACACTTACATGGAATATCCACTTACAGTGCTGATCAACGGAGACAGTGCAAGTGCATCTGAGATTTTAGCCGGAGCGATCAAAGATTACAAATATGGCACATTGATCGGAACAACTACATTTGGAAAAGGAATCGTTCAGACTATTTTCCCACTTGAAGATGGGGATGCAGTGAAACTTACCACAGCAAAATATTTTACGCCGAATGGAAACTATATCCACAGTGTTGGAATTGATCCGGATATTGAGTTGGAATATGAATATTTAGATCCGGATGGAACGGAATATGATGTAAAATATGATAACCAGATCCAGAAAGCAGTGGAAGTACTCACGGAGGAATTAAACGGAAAATGAACAAAACAGTAATGCGGTTGATTCTGGGAATCATGCTGATATGCTGGATGTTTATCATATTCTGGTTTTCCAATCAGCCAGCGACGGAATCTTCCGAGATCAGCGGTACGATCTCATACCGTCTGGTTGAAGATACAGATGATATTTTTAACTGGGGACTGACAGCAGAACAGATCAGAAAGATAGCAGGAAATATTGAATATCCTATCCGGAAAGCTGCACATATGACAGAATATGCAATTTTAGGATGGATCGCATTCGCATTTTTGGGTTCGTGTGGAATACAGGGGAAAATGCATTATATTGCAGTACTTGGATTCAATTTTTGTTATGCGTCGACAGATGAGATCCACCAGCTGTTTATCCCAGGGCGTTCCGGACAGTTTAAGGATGTCTGCATTGATACAGCGGGAACAGCAATAGGTCTTTTACTTCTTGCGATTCTCTTAAAAATATGGAGAAGGCATTGCGCAAAAAGAGCGCATACTTTACAATAGAAATATATCTTAAATATCAGAAAGAGGTGATACTGTGGTAGAACTTGATCAATTTAAAGTGACCCTGAACACATACAGGGAACCGCTGCAGGAAGTGAGGGATTCACTTTGACCTGGCTAATAAAGAGCAGCGGATCCAGGAATTAGAGAGGGAAATGGAAGATCCCGGTTTTTGGGATGATCCGGTTGTTTCCCAGAAAAAAATGAAAGAATTAAAGAGCATGAAGGATGATGTCGCAACTTATGCATCCTTAAAGACAGAATTTGAGGATATTGAGACATTGATCGAGATGGGATATGAGGAAAATGATGCTTCCCTGATCCCGGAGATCCAGGAAATGCTCGATGAATTTACGAAGACCTATGATGGTATCCGTATCAAGACTTTGTTATCCGGGGAATATGATTCGGATGGTGCGATCGTCTCACTGCATGCAGGAGCCGGAGGCACGGAGTCCTGTGACTGGGCGGCAATGCTTTACCGCATGTATACAAGATGGGCATCGGACAAAGGATTTTCTGTGGAGGTTTTAGATTCCCTTGACGGGGAGGAAGCCGGTATTAAATCCATCACATTCCAGATCAACGGAGAGAATGCATATGGATACATGAAATCTGAAAAAGGTGTACATCGTCTGGTTCGTATTTCACCGTTTAATGCAGCCGGCAAGCGCCAGACATCGTTTGTATCCTGCGATGTCATGCCGGATATCGAGGAAGATCTTGATGTTGAGATCAATGAGGACGATCTGCGGATCGATACCTACCGTTCAAGTGGTGCCGGTGGACAGCATATCAATAAAACATCCTCTGCAATCCGTATCACGCATATCCCGACCGGAATCGTGGTACAGTGTCAGAATGAGCGTTCCCAGTTCCAGAATAAGGATAAGGCAATGCAGATGTTAAAGGCAAAACTGTATCTGTTAAAGCAGCAGGAAAATGCAGAGAAAGCTGCAGATATCCGTGGCGAAGTGACAGAGATCGGCTGGGGCAACCAGATCCGTTCTTACGTTATGCAGCCATATACGATGGTAAAAGATCACAGAACCGGTGTAGAAACCGGAAATGTAGACAGCGTCATGGATGGAAAGATCGATATTTTTATCAATGGTTACCTGAAATGGCTTTCACTTGGATGCCCGAAGGGACTTGGAGGAGACGATGAGTAAGGGAACTGTCACGCTCCTTGTGATTGTCTTTGTTGTCTGCATATCCTGTGGTGCGGGATATGCGGCATACCGGATCGTGCGGGAAAAACTGCGTAGATTGTCCCGCATGGCGTTTGGCACAGATTCCATCACAGAGGGATTAGAACAACAGGCAAAAGAGCTTGCGGTAACGCCGAAATCCGTTTCTGCGATGACACGGATTTTTCTGCCGCAGATCCAGAGGGATTTTCCTGATTTTCATATCGAACAGTTTAAGGATAAAGTGGAAAATGCACTCATGCTGGCATTGCAGGCAATCTCTGCCGCAGATGCCGGCATTTTTGAAAGACAGATAAAAGATGGCGTTTCGGAAGAGTTTTTAGCGCAGATCAAAAACAGAATCCGTGAAAATGAGACGGAGTCAGTCACAGAGCACTACGAACAGATACAGATTCATCAGACGGAGATTGCTGGTTATGAGAAAAAGCAGGGTACCTGTGTGATTACATTCCAGAGTGCAGTCGGGTATCTGCATTACTGTGAAAAAGCGGGAAAAGTCTTAAGCGGCAGTAAAGAGCTGACGGAACAGACCAGATATAATGTACAGCTTATGTATATTCAGAATGAAAAACTTGCAGGAATGGACAATGCAGTCGGAACTACCTGCCCGAACTGCGGTGCGCCGATCACAAATCTCGGCGCAGCTTACTGTGAGTACTGTGGTTCGGCGGTGACGCTTTTGAACCTGAAAGTATGGACATTACATAGTTTTGATGAGACGGACTACCATCATTCATAACAAATGGTGGAAAACAATGGAGGAAAATCCTCTGCTCCTGCAAAGGCAGTCGCATTTTGCTCCGCAAAACAAGGAGGAAAATCCTCTGCTCCTGCAAAGGCAGTCGCATTTTGCTCCGCAAAACAAGGAGGAAAATCCTCTGCTCCTGCAAAGGCAGTCGCATTTTGCTCCGCAAAACAAGGAGGATTAATTATGGGAATTATCAGAGCAATTACGCAGGCGATCGGCGGAGGTCTTGCCGATCAGTGGTTAGAAGTTTACGAAGCAGATGACATGGGGGACAACACTGTCTTTACGAGCGGTGTGCTGATCCGAAAAGGACAGAACCGGAAGGGAACACCGGATACGGTCAGCAACGGTTCAGTGATCCATGTGTATGATAATCAGTTTATGATGCTTGTAGATGGAGGAAAAGTTGTAGATTACACGGCTGAGCCTGGATATTATAAGGTGGATAATTCATCTATGCCATCCATGTTTAACGGGGAACTTGGAGAAGCGGTAAAAGAAACTTTCAGCCGTATCAAATTCGGTGGTCAGACACCAACGATGCAGAAAGTGTTTTTTATCAATCTGCAGGAAATCAAAGGAATCAAATTTGGTACCAGAAATCCGATCAATTATTTTGACAATTTTTATAATGCGGAACTGTTTTTGCGTGCCCATGGAACATATTCCATCAAAGTTACCAATCCGCTGCAGTTCTATGCGGAAGTCATCCCGAAAAACCAGGATCATGTGGAGATCTCATCCATCAATGAACAGTATCTGTCCGAGTTTTTAGAGGCACTGCAGGCATCAATTAACCAGATGTCAGCAGATGGAACAAGAATTTCCTATGTGACTTCAAAGGCAAGAGAACTTGGAAAGTATATGGCTACCACACTTGATGAAGAGTGGAACCAGATGCGTGGTATGGAGATCCAGAGTGTTGGTATTGCGAGCGTATCTTATGATGAAGAGTCACAGAAACTCATCAATATGAGAAATGAAGGCGCAATGCTCGGCGGTGATTTCAATGTAATGCGCGGTATGGCAGTCAAAAATCTGACTGAGGGTGTGCGTGATGCGGGAAGCAACGCTGCAGGAGCCATGAACGGGTTTATGGGAGTCGGCATGGGCATGAATGCGATGAACCAGACGTTATCAGGACTTGGTGCACTTCAGACACCGCAGGATCAGCAGGGGCAGATGTATGGAAATGCAGCACAGAGCCAGATGGCAGGGGGCATGAATCAGGGGCAGAATGCGGGAGCCATGAACCAGAGCCAGCCAAATCCGGCAGGCAGTGCAGCGGGCACATGGACCTGTGAGTGCGGTCACACCAACACGGGAAAATTCTGCAGTGAATGTGGAAAACCGGCACCTGCACCAAAGAATGAGTGGACATGTGAATGCGGCCATGTCAATACAGGAAAATTCTGCAGTGAGTGTGGAAAACCGGCACCGGCAGCAGAGTGGACGTGTGAATGTGGTCAGGTCAACAAAGGAAAATTCTGCAGTAACTGTGGAAAAGCGAGGAACTAATTATGGCAGTGATCAGTTTTAAATGTCCAAATTGTGATGGAGAACTGATTTTTGATCCTTCCACACAAAAGTATAAATGTGAATATTGTTTCAGTCTGTTTTCACAGGAAGAGTTAGATGCAATGAAGCCGGCACAGACGACAGAACCTCAAAATGCAGATGCTGCGGGCGCAGGAAAAACGTCAGGTAAACCGGAGAATAAGAAGCGGGGTCAGCCGGGAGATAAAGCAGGTAGTGGAACAGAAAAAGATAACACGGAAAATAAAGAGTCAGATAAAGAAGCAGGGAAGGAAGCTGATGCAGTGACCTATACCTGTCCGAGCTGTGGTGCACAGATTGTGACGGATGCCACTACAGCGGCGACTTTCTGTTATTATTGCCATAATCCGGTCGTGCTTGGCGGACGGCTGGAAGGTAAATTCCTGCCGGATCAGGTGATTCCGTTTTCTGTGTCGAGGGAAGATGCAGAAAAAGGATTCAAAGATTATGTCTGCAAGAAAAAATTTGTCCCGCGTGCCTTTTACAACAAAAAGCAGGTCGAGAGCATCACAGGTGTATATTTTCCATACTGGCATTACAATACCAGCCTGGAGGGAAAAATGCAGGGCGAGGCAAGAAATGTCCGCATGTGGCGAACCGGAAACACGGAATATACGGAGACAAAGTATTATCAGGTATCAAGAGAAGGTGATGTAAAACTTGAAAACCTGACGGAAAATGCACTTGGGAAGGCAAATCAGGAGCTGATCTGCGGTGTAATGCCTTATGATTTTAAGGATGTGAAAAAGTTTCAGCTTGGATTTCTGTCTGGATTTCTGGCAGAAAAGCGTGATATTGAGAAAAAACAGATAGAAAAGAAAGTGCAGCAGGAAGCGCGTGAGAGTGCAGAAAAACTGATGCGGGAACAAATAAATGGATACAGTTCCGTGTCGGTAAAAAATGCAGATTTCCGGGTATTAAAAGAAAAGTGGTCGTATACGCTTCTACCGGTATGGACAATTACATACAAGGCGAAAAACGAAAAAATCTATTATTTTTCCATGAACGGACAGACTGGAAAGGTGTACGGCGAACTCCCGATCGACTATAAAAAAATCTCACTTGTCAGTGGAATCGTCAGTCTGGTATCACTGGTCATTTTATTACTGGGAGGGCTAGCATGAGACAGAAAAGATTTTTATGTTTAAAGGGTATCGTATTTGCCTGGCTGTTTACGATTTTACTTGCAGCAGGCGGACAGCATGTATGCTTTGCAGCAGAAGAAAATGTTCCACAACAGACGGTATATGATGATGCTGCGCTTCTGACACCGGAAGAAATCGAGACGCTTGAGAGTGAACTGGATGCTGCGGGAGAGAAGACCGGATGGAATATCCTGGTGTTGACGACGGATGACACAAATGGAAAAACCACGCAGGAATATGCGGATGATTTCTTTGATGCGATTGCAGAAAACGGTGATGGTGTTGCATTCCTGATCGATATGCAGAACCGTGAAATCTGTATTTCTACCGGTGGCATTGCGATTAAGTATCTTACGGATGCGCGTATTGAGGATATTTTAAATGACGGATATGAACCGATTTCAGATGGAGAATATGAACAGTGTCTGTCTGTAATGTTAAAAGATGTGCTGGTTTATTATGATGAAGGAATCCCGTCAAATCAGTATGAGTATGAGGAGACGGATATTGAGATCACGCCGGCAGAATATGTCATCACCTCCGTTGTTTTAGCACTGATTCCGGGCGCTATTGTATTTCTGGTGCTTGTACTATTTTGCAAATTAAGGAATGGCAAATATAAATATGATGCTCACGAGTCTGGAACAGTGAATATAAAGAAACACAGCGATGTGCTTGTGAACACTGTTGTGACACACCGTCATATAGAAGAGAAAAAAGCAGAAGACAGCGGCAGGAGTACGGTACATACGAGCAGCAGTGGCGTAAAACATGGTGGAGGCAGCAAAAAATTTTAACAGCATAATGAAAAAAATGTTCCTGACATGATAAAAAAGAGGTTGCGTTGGCAGCCTCTTTATGTTATTATCTTCCTCATGAGGACAAGTGTCAGCGTGCAACAAACACAACAGATGAATTTCTAAAGAGAGGGATAGAGTCACATGAAAGAAAAAAGTCAGTATTATGTACTGAAAGAAAAAGCAGTTCCGGAGGTCCTCTTAAAAGTAGTCGAGGCAAAGCGGCTGATTGAATCCGGTAAGATTGCATCTGTGCAGGAGGCAACAGAAAAAGTTGGCATCAGCCGGAGTTCTTTTTATAAATATAAAGATGATATTTTTCCATTTCATGATACGGCAAAGGGAAGGACGATTACGCTTGTCATCCAGTTAGATGATGAACCGGGGCTGTTATCCGTTGTATTAAAGACCGTAGCAGAGTTTCATGCTAATATTCTTACGATACATCAGAGTATACCGATCAACGGTATCGCTTCTCTTACACTCAGTGTGGATGTCCTGCCACAGACTGGTGATGTGGCTGAAATGTTAGAGCACATTGAGGAACAGGAAGGTATTCATTATGTGAAGATTCTTGCAAGAGAATAAGACATGGCAGATGCATCATATATTGTAGTTCATAAAATATGCATGTAATATGTGTAAAATGATAGAAAGATAATAAAGTCTGTCTGAGAGGATGGAAGCGATAGTCTGGCAGACGAACTTGGAGGATGAAAAATGAAAGCAGCAGTAATGGGATATGGAACAATCGGTTCTGGTGTTGTGGAGGTACTTGACATCAACGGAAGCAGCATAGCAAAACGTGTCGGAGAGCCGGTAGAGATCAGATATGTATTGGATTTAAGAGATTTTCCGGGAGATCCGATCCAGGATAAGATCGTACACGACTATAAGACGATTGCAGAAGATCCTGAGGTAAAGATCGTCGTTGAGACTATGGGAGGTGTGGAACCGGCTTATACCTTTGTAAAAGCAATGTTAGAGGCCGGAAAACATGTTACTACTTCAAACAAAGCGTTAGTAGCAGCAAAAGGAGCAGAGCTGATCGCACTTGCAAAAGAGAAAAATGTTAACTTTATGTTCGAAGCAAGCGTCGGTGGCGGTATCCCGATCATCCGTCCGTTAAATTCCTGTCTGACTGCTGATGAGATTGAGGAAATCACAGGGATCGTCAATGGAACAACGAACTATATGATGACAGAAATGTCAGAAAAAGGTGCTGATTTTGATGAGGTATTAAAAGATGCGCAGGCAAAAGGATATGCGGAGAAAGATCCGACAGCCGATATTGAAGGGTATGATGCCTGCAGAAAGATTGCAATTCTGACATCACTTGTCTGTGGACAGCAGGTAGATTTTGAGGATATCCACACAGAAGGAATTACACATATCTCTGCGACCGATATTAAATATGCAAAAGCCATGGGAAGAGCCATTAAACTTCTTGCAACAAGCAAAAAGACAGACGGCGGGTATGTTGCAATGGTTGCCCCATTCTTATTACCGAAAGAGCATCCGTTATATAATGTAAACGGTGTGTTCAATGCAATCTTTGTCCGTGGAAATGTACTTGGAGATGCAATGTTCTATGGAAGCGGTGCAGGAAAACTCCCGACAGCCAGTGCAGTTGTTGCGGATGTTGTGGAAATGGCAAAGAATCTTGATAAGAATATACCGGTGGAGTGGAGTTCAAAGAAATTAGAGCTGGTAGATTACCGCAGCGCAAAGAACCGTTTCTTTGTCAGAGTGTCAGGTACAGATAAGGCATCTGTGGAAAAAATATTTGGAAATGTAGACTATATTGATGCGCAGGGTGTTACAGGAGAACTTGGCTTTGTAACAGAAGAGATGACAGAAGAGGCTTTAGAGAACAAAAAAGCAACATATGGGGAAGTGTTGAATGTCATTCGTGTAGCGTAAAAAGAAAAGCAGGTCGTGAATCACGTGAGGGCGGTTCAGGGGTTGCTTTTTTTGTAATCTTATGAAATACCCGACTAATTGTGGTTTGTGGGTGACATGAGTTTCCCTGTGTAGGGTGGTTCCGGGGGATTTCGATTGGCAAATTGCATCAAGCCGGGACTGTTTTG
>OGYQ01000245.1_pt1 | contig 69484 bp, 58 predicted proteins | sample 1576641 | NCBI WGS metagenome assembly OGYQ01 (sample SAMEA3541476, study PRJEB24748) | human gut metagenome | biome: human gut; feature: human-associated habitat; material: faeces | place: China | collected 2012 | reverse complement strand
TGGAATAGCCGTTCCGCAGTAGCGGAACTGGCATTCCGTTTGAACGTAATTTGCAGGAAAACGTCCTTTCGTCAATCTGACTGTGGATAAGTCCCTGTTTTGCAGTGAAAAAAGATATCAATGTAAGCCTCCAAACGGCGGGGATGGATCCAAACGGCAGGAATCCGGTGTATAACTTTTTACAAAAAGAACGGCAGGAAAAACTATAAACACAATTTTTCCTGCCGAAGATGATTATCCACAAAATAAACCTGAATTATTCATGGGCATATAGAAATGCTCAATACTGCAAAGACTTGAAACAGTTTCCTTGAATTCAATCGGATTATCCATAAAAATGGACAAACTTCCCCTATGAAATTTGATTGAGTTACTTTGAAACTGTCAAGGTACGTTAATAGTTACTATTCCAACTGTACGGACAGCTGCTGGATATTCTCCAATGTCCTGTAGAACTCCCTTTTATAAGGGCAGCTGCTACACAGTTTGAATGTGATAGATCTTGCTGAATGGATTGCCCTTGCAGCAATTTTTATCAGCTTTAAGCGGATGGTATCCACCTGTTGCTTTCGCATATTGGCTGGCAGTACCAGTCGTTTGAACTAATTGAATAAGTTGTAGGCAAGCATATGAAGTCTCATACGGTTGGCATTTACTACTTTAGAATGACTGCTGACAGCAGCAAAGTCAAATCCACTTTTGCCTTCCTTAATGAAGTTTTCCATCTTGCCCCGGCCACAGTAAAACTGGATGACCTGATAAGGTTCCATATCCATGTTTGTAACAATAAAGGTGTATATGTGTGTCAGCTGACCATATGGTTTCTCAATTTTGAAAACCACACGTCTTGGATAGTTCCATGAACCCGCCTGGTACATAAATTCGCCATAAGTTACTGCATAGCTGATCTGATCCTTTTGGGTTGCTTTGTACAGAGCTTCATCTTTATCAGAAGCCAGGGCAATGAGTGCGGGATTCTGTTTTAAACGGATGGCATAAGAGCAGCCATTACTCTCACAGGTTTCATAAAGTTTGGGAGAAGCGAACCCACTGTCACCACGAAGATAAGTTTTAATGCCTCTTTCCAGGTATTCCTGAAAGATGGATTTCATAAATTTATCTGCCCCATTGCTGCAGTAGAGCGTTCCGTCACGAAGTTCCGCTTTTATCAGATCTCCGGTCAGTCCGTCATAGCACAGTAATGGATGATATCCATGTGCCTGATAATGGAAGTTGAATCCTTCTCCTTCCTGCTTGCCATGAGTGCCAAACAGAGTGCTGTCTAAGTCCAGAAGCATATGCTCCGGGCGTTTTATAGAATAGATGATATCCCTGAGATTTTTATCAATGTCATCAAACTGTACCAGAGTATCTTCATCCGTACAGTCATCCTGAAAATATGCAGAGATGACCTGATAGATCATCTGTAACAGATTTTCATGGTCTTTGTGGAATCGGACAGATTTATCATTGGTTTTAAACTTCTTTTTGATCAGCTTTGTAAAACCGATCTTTGCAGCGAATTCTTTTATCAAAAGGAGTCCTGCATCGGAGGATAAATCACCTCCATTAAAATTTATTTTAATTTGCCTATTGCTTTGAAGTGAAAAGGTGTTTACAATACTCATAAAGGGCTCCTTTGTTTGGGATTGTTAAGACTTTGAACACCTTAATTTTACCACAAATGGATGCTCTTTTTTCATTTACTTAATAAGTGAAAAGCAATGTGCAATTAAAATACAGTAACTATGTGGCTTTCAGCCACTTTCACGGCAAAGCCGTGAATAATTCAGGTTAATTATCTTATTCAGGCACAGACTGTGTATTGGGAACAGCATGGCTTAAAAGTAATATGGTCTTCACACGAAGATCTGTTTACAGATTTGGAAAGTCTTCATCAAACATCAATAGAAGTTTAGAAACAGAAAATCAACGAAAGTAGCCCTGGAAGGGGCTGTTTTTACTTTAGTTGCTATACTCATAAGATGCGTTGAACCTTGAAAATTCAATATTTCACTCAATAAAAAACATAACCGTGCGCAATATGTCGAAAAAAGAAAAGCATATTTTCGACATAACGGATGGAATGTGGTCAGGATTATTGGTATAATAAGAAAAACGCGTATGATGTCAGGATCATAGCATAAAAGGGCAGGCGCTGGGAAATGAAAGAGAATACCAAAAGACCGCAAGACTTAATTAGCAATTATTGTGAAGAAATACACAAATTAAAAAGGATCAACTTAACTGCAATACGGAAAGAGATGTCGAGAATGAATGGACTTTCTTCAGAAGTGATTAGAAAGTACGATGATGAAATAGGCGGAAATAAACCAGAGTGGTTATTAATGGGATGTATAGCAGTTGGGTTGGAGTATAAGCTTCCAGCAGACCGAATAAAAGAATTTGTCGATAGCTGTATACAGAGTTTCAAAGACTATTGCGGATATGATGTTCGATTCGATCGGTTATTTGAAGAGCCGAATGAGTTAAAATACCACAGAAAAACGGGAGAAAATAAAGAGATTGTATGTCCGCAGGTGCTCACGGACAAATTGGATTCTTTTTTGCAGGAAAGTCCGAAACGTTTTTTATATCTTGCAGGCACGTATAAAAGCGGAATTACTGCCAGTGTAATAAAGTATTTTGCGGAAAAGAATGACGGAAGAGAAGTGCAGATTTATGATTTTTATGGAAAAACGCTGAAAGAGATAAAAGAGAGTCGAATTTTGAAGTTTGCACTTCTAAGGGGGAAGTGTGTAGTAATACATATTGGGCTTCAGACATTCCCATTTAGCCAAATGAAATTTATGGGAAATGGTAAAATCATTTTTCTTGCACATACACCATGTGAAAATTTATATTTAAAGGATATGGAGTACATTGTATTTAATGATTTAGTTAATCAGGTAAAATGTACAGAGGAACTTTTGAAAAGGTATGTGCCAGGACTGGTGAATGATGATCGGATTAGTCCGAATGAGGTAACAAAAGTATTTATTCCAGGAATACGAGACAAAACAGGTGGAATTCCTCTTGCGGTAGAGCGTTTGGGAAATGCTATTTTTGAGGGAGATTTTATTAGATATGAGGGGAATTTGGAAAGATTTTTTAATTCACGTTTGTATTCAAATCCAGAATTGAAATCCGTATATGAAGGACTATGGAAAGATTTAATAGAGGCAATGTGGAATCAGATTGATTCAAACGCGCGGAGATTGATTGTATGCGTGAGCTACTTTTCCGGATCTGTAAGTATTGATATGCTTAAATTTCTGTTGAGGGATGTTATAAAAACAGAAGATTGGAAAAAGGCACTTTTCCAGGGATATAAGTATATGCTCATAATGGAGAGCGGAAGAAACCGGGAAAATAAGGAAGATGGGAATTTTAGGGGAGTGCGTATGTTTCCCATAATAAAAGAACTGGTTCGTTTTAAATTCCGGAATGAAACTGAGTATAATAAGTATATGAAACTCAGTGTGGACTTTTATCTGGAGCAGATTAACAGTTTAAGTGCAAATATGGTTTACAGCGGAGAAAAAACATTTCTTGATCGTGACGGTGAGATTGCCATTTTGAGGGAAGTGTTGTATTTTTGTGCCAAAAATAATCTGAATGAACAATATCTTACATTAACAGGCAACAATCTGGCGGACTTCTTTTATATGAGAAGTAAAAAGTGGGATATTGCGGATGAGATTAACGTAGAAAGACGCAAAGTTGCACGAAGACTGCAGAATCATGTGCAGGTTATGGAAACTTATGGAATGTATATGCGTCGCTGTGTTCGCTGCAACAAAAAAGAGAAAGCTTTAGAGGCACTGCAGTGTGCAGAAGATTATTTTGAAAAGTATTCCGGGATGGATCTTTACAAGTGCAATCGGTATTTAAATGGGAAAGCAGTGGTCCTTTTTGCCCTGAAAAGAGATAGGGAAAATGCATGGAGAATTTGGCAGGAAATGCAGGAAAAATGTACTCTAAAGGCCCGTGAGCGTTCATGGTGCAGGAGGTGGGCGTTAAAATGTGAGTTTGCATTAAAAAGAAGTTCTTTAGAAGATATGGAGGAGAAATTTCAAAGAGGTTTTGAAGATGCAGAAGAAAATGGTTTTTATCGGGCTGCTGTAGATTATTTGCTTTATACAGTAAGGTGTTATTTCTTAATGTATGTAGAAGATCCTTCAGATAAAGGTTATATTGTTCGCATGGAGGATCATTTGCAAATTACAGAAGAATGGCTGGAAAAACATTCTTTTTTGGACGATCAGTATAGAGCTGATTACTGGTATTTTTATTGTCTTTTACTTCAGTTGAAAGGCGAAGATACGGAAAATGCACTAAAAAAGGCTTCATATTTTAGTGGAAGAGTAAATGAAACGAGCAAATACAAAAAATTAAAGGCTTTGCTGCGCAATTTGGAAAAAATTGGTGCTTCCGGTTCAAAAATTGGGAATTTAGATTTGGAAATTGGGAATTTCTACAATATGATTGTCTCTTTTTGTTGAAGGCGCCGGATTTTTGAAGAATTAAGTGGAATTGAAATTTGCAGCAAGCTGATATAAACTATAAGCATCAACAACAGACTGATCAGCTGTTACGATAACTATCAATTGGAATTAAGGAGGAAATAGTTATGAGTAACGAAAAAAAGGGAAAAGAACTGAAACTGGACAATTTCAAAATCACAGGTGACATTATTAAATGGAATGGAAGCGTCATTAAGATCGCCAACATTTCTTACGTTACGAATGATAAGTTTGAACTGCCCGCTTTTCCGAAATTATCTGTGGTGCTGATTCTGTTTGGATTGCTCCTCAGATCTTTCAATACAGCTGCTTTTGCTGGATGTGTAGCGGCTGGTATTGCATGGATCCTTTACTGGTACTTTGAAAAAGAAGATTTAAAAAGCAAAACGCTTTTGACTCTGTCTATGAACTCTGGAACCCGCATTCCAATTCTGTTCACTGACGAAAATTTCCTTAAGAAGGTCCTCAATGTGCTGGAAGAAGTAATGAAGGCTGGAAGTATTGGCCATCAGAATATTACTGTAAATATCAAGGGCTGCGATATTCATGGCAATGCCAAAATCTTAACGGATATGGGAATTAAATAAGGATTCCGTGTAAACGTTGTTGACAGACAATATAAGTTAAGAATTGGAGGTATTGCAGCATGGCAATCAATATTAAGTTGAATGATGTTTCGATCAGTGATCATGCGAAAGTTATCACTGGAGTCAGGATGAGTGAAACAGCAGATTTTGATGTTCAGGCGGAGAAAGTAAAGGTGTATGGTGATGCACAGTTTCTCACAGACATGCAGATTGAATCTGTTGTGAAAAAGGCGGAGAATGCATTGCAGGAGCTGCCGGCATCTTCACCGGAGTATTCTTCGTTGAGAAAAATTGTGCAGGACAGCAAATCCAAGAATAAAAGAGAAGTGCTGAGAAAAATAGGCATTCATCTTGGAACCTTTACAGAAGGAGTACTGCAGAATATCATTGCAGATGTCATTAATGGCAGAATGTAAAATATTAAATAATGGTTGTTATTATGCAGACAGGGACTTTGGTTCCTGTCTGCAAATTTGGAGACAAGCTGGTAAATGAAAAAATCCTAAAATTTTTGAAAAAAGTTTACACAAACTGTAAATTATGTGGTATTATATAAATACAACTTCTCTTAGTTAGATGGTTAATTGATATTGGACCTCTCAATTACACCATAGATCTGAGAGAAGTTGTTTTATTATAACTCGAACGATGCGTCACGTGCTTTATGATTTGAGAGGTGTTGAAACATTTGGGGTTGACAGGAACACGAATTTGCTCATTCTCCTTTAATATGTTATAATGGCAAAACAGTTGTGATAAAAGTATAACTATGTAGTAAAAAGTAAGAAAGGGATTTACATGCCGAAAATATCTATCATAACCCCGGCTTACAATTGTGAAAAATACCTTCCGGGGGCAGTGAAAAGTGTGCTTTCCCAGACATTTGAGGACTGGGAACTGCTGATTATTGATGACTGTTCTAAGGACAATACGTACCGCTATATGAAGAAACTGGCGGAAAAAGATAAAAGAATTCGGATTTTTCAAAATAAGGTGAATTCTGGTTCTGCGGCTACTCGAAATTATGGCGTTCGTCTGGCAAGAGGGGAGTGGATCGCATTCCTGGACGGTGATGATCTATGGCGGGAGGATAAGCTGGAAAAGCAGCTGGCTGTCATTGAGAGGAATCCAGAGGCAGAATTTTTGTTTACGGGCTCTGCGTTTATTGAAGATGATGGAATGACCATTGCGCATGTGCTTCACGTGCCAGAGCATGTAAGCCGCAGGAAATTGCTTGGTCAGAATGTGATTTCCTGTTCTTCCGTACTGATTCGCCGTGAACTTATGCTGGAATTTCCTATGCCTGAGGAGGAGGGCATTCATGAGGATTTTGCCACCTGGCTTGCGATTCTTGAGAAAGTTCCAAAGGCTTACGGAGTGGACGAGCCTCTGCTAATTTACCGTAAGGCGCTGGCTTCCAAATCCGGGAAAAAGGGAAAGTCTGCGCAAATGAACTGGCAGACTTATATAAAAGCTGGAGTTCCGTTGAAGCAGAGAATTTTTTGTATGGCAAGCTATACCTTTCATGGATTGTGCAAATACTCTCTGCTCTGGTGGAGAAGCTATCGCCTAATGATGGGCAAAGAGCGGTTTAAGAAATTATTTCTTATGTTGATGACAGCACTGCTTCTTTTTCTGTGGACCTGGACTTTTTCCAGGGCATGGTTTGAGCAGTATAATTTCAAGCGGATTATTGGGCGTCGTTATTACTTTTGGGGTTATGTGGCGCTGTTGTCCTTGTATCTGGCTTTGAATATGCTGGTAGGCAAAGTATTTTCCGCTTTTCGTGTGATCCATCAGCAGTATGTAGAAGTGATTCTTTCCCATGCGTATACAGCAGTGCTGGTCAATGGCGGAACTTATTTGGAGTTGGCGCTGATTGGACGTTGGAAATTTATGGAGCATATTACGCCTATGCTGGCGGTGGCTCTTTTGAATTTCCTGATTGGAATTGTGTGGTCTGTAGTGGTTCGGTGGTTGTACGGCAATATTTACCCGGCACATGAAGTTTTGCTTATTTATGGAAAACAAAGCACCGCGCCTCTTGAGGCAGAACTGCAGAGGCGCAGTGGGAGATACCATTTGGGTGCCCGGATTTCCCTGGAAGAAGGACGGGAGCAGATTGCCCGTGAGATTATGCGTCATGAGTCGGTGATGTTAGGAGATATGTCAGCGGAAGACCGTGAGTTTTATATCCGTTTTTGTTATGAAAATAAGAAGCGGTGCTATTGTCAGACAAGCCTGTCGGATATTATGTTGATGAGTTCCGAGAAAGTTTCCTTGTCGGATATGACTTTGCAGCTGTTTCGTAACTGCGGGCTTACTGTGGAACAGAGAATGGCAAAGCGTATTTTTGATATCTGCTTTTCTGTGTTTGTGATGGTGTTGCTGTCCTGGCTGTATCTGCTGATTGCTTTTTATATTAAAGTGGTAAGAAGAAATCCGGTTTTGATAAAAAGGGAGTGTCTGACTAAGGATGGCAAGCATTTTTCGCAGTATAAATTTAATGGCAGGCATTTGCTTATAACAACGCATCTGGATGAACTGCCCCAGTTTTTTAATATTCTGCGGGGGGATATGTCTGTGGTAGGACCTTATCCGGAAACCGTTGAGAATGCGGTGAAATATGGGAAAAACCATCCGGAGTATTCCTACCGCCTTTCTGTAAAGGCAGGGCTTACTGGATACGCCAAGGTGCATGGCAAGTACAGCAGTTCCAGAAGCAATCGTTTGAAAATGGATTTTTACTATATTCAGAATTATTCTTTTGCTATGGATCTGGGAATATTGGCGGCGACTTTGAAGGTTTTATTTGAGCCGAAACGAAAATAAAAGAGTTTGAAAAATACTTAAGAGCGAAAAGGTCTAAAACAAGACCTTTCGCTCTTCTTTCATATATAATACAATCATTATGGGAGAGTCTATGCAAGTGGAGGAAATCCATTCGAAAGAAAGTATGGACTTACGGAATAGCGAAAAAGGAAGAAGCCTGGAGATGTGCTATACTGTTTTTAGTACAGTTTTGTGATTTTTGTCGATTTCTGTCGTATTAGTTATAGAGGGAAAGAGATTGAGAAATTGCGACGTAGCTGTGGAAGTGCTGACAGTTACACTGTAATAAAAATGAAATGCAGGAAAAAAGCGAATGGGGATGTTGAGTGGTATGCAGAAGAATGATCTGAAAATGGAAAAATGTGTTGTGTCAAAACCGTATAATCCGGAAGAGAAATGTGAGCAGCTGGTGGAGAATATTAAGCTGCTTTGTAAGGAGCGGGCAATTTCGTATTATGCACTGGCACAGAAGGCAGATATATCAACATCGGCCCTTCACTCTATGATGACCGGGAAGACCAAACCTTACATGTATACGGTTTACAAATTGTGTAATGCGTTGGAAATTCCGATTTCGGAGCTTTTGATTGATGAAGAATGTGAGGAACAGGAAGTGCTTACCTTTGATGAGCTGCAGATGCTGGCAGTTTACAGACAGCTTTCTGTAGGGGAGAAAGATCTGATCCATGATGTGGTAAAGCTTCTTCAGGGATATGAGGTTAAGAGAAAATAAGGCAGATGCGAAAATATGCCGTGAGATAGGGCAAACGGATTTGGGAAATGTTTTTTACATAAAATATAGGTAAAAACAAAATACCCCGGAAGCAGATTGTCAGGATTCCGTTCAAGGAGATGCTGGATAATCTGCTTCTGGGGTGTTTTTATTATATAAATCTTATTTGGCTCGTCTGGTACATCATAAATTAAGTTTCGACAGCGGTGATGCAAAGGAACCGCGCATCTATTTAATTTATTCCTCAAACTCCGCAATCACCACATACCCGCTAAGCGGCGCCTTTTCCACGCTGACGATAGTGCCTTCCTTGGCTTTGATTCGCTGGGAATTGGGGTAGCAGCCGGACATGGCAACAGCGGGCTCGATGATGTAGCTGTAGTTCATGTATGACTGATATTCGGTGATCTGAACCTTATCTCCGGGTTTCACCAGACCTGGACGTTCCATTTTGAAGCTTTCCTGACGCATGAAAATTCCTTCTTTCTTTATTTGACACATTTTTTGTTTTGGAGTCTGTTTGAAAAAGCATTTCCGTAAAGTGTGACACACATCTTGCAGAAAGTCTTTTTCAGATATGCTTTAGAATGTTACTGTTCACTCCGTGCCCAGCAACACGCTTCGCGATGCACAGAAAGACGAACCTTCTTGTGCATTGCACAAGAAGTAGCGTTTGCTGCGCAAACTTAATTCTCGGGTTTTCTGTGAACCTTGTTCACACAAAACACCTCGCGGAATATTACCTATGAACAGTAACTTTAGAATACCACAAAACCCCAAATTTGTCATCCAGGCTTGTAAGTTTCCGGGAAGATTATTATAATGAAATTGAAAGGATCGCAGGAGCAGTCCGTGGAATCAAATCAACTTGGAGGAAAACATTTATGCCATCAGACCGAACCAGGGAACTTTACCGGGCGTTGCAGGAAAAAGGCTACCCGGATGCTTTTTGCCGGGAAATTGCTTATAAATATATGAACACAGATTATACAGCCACCCGCATGTTAGGCTATCTTTACCGGGTCACCAGCCCCAGAATGGAGGATGTGGCAGATGAGATGCTTGCCATTTTAAGCGACCGGGATGCCATTATGCAGAAGAAAGAATTAGAGCACGCCCAGGCCACCATCAATGATGTTTATGAAAAAGGGCTGAATCACTAAATTCTCGCTCTTCGTTCACAAAATCATCATAAACATCTGCTAGTATGAAGATATCAGGGTCAAAAGGTCAAAAAGCCGTTCATGCTTGCATGATAAGGCTTTTGAACTTGGTAGGGGCAAAATACTTTTTGACCCTAACATCCAAGAAAAAAGAGGAGGAAGAGATTTATGGACACATTAAAAATCCTTGTAGTAGACGATGAAAGCCGTATGAGAAAGCTTGTAAAAGACTTTCTGACTAAGAAAAATTTCCAGGTTCTGGAAGCCGGAGACGGCGAGGAAGCCATGGATCTATTTTATAAAGAAAAAGATATTGCACTGATTATTCTGGACGTCATGATGCCGAAGATGGACGGCTGGGAAGTATGCCGTGAGATCCGCAAGAATTCCAAAGTGCCGATTATCATGCTGACTGCAAGAAGTGATGAGAGAGATGAGCTTCTTGGCTTTGACCTGGGCGTGGATGAATACATATCCAAGCCGTTTAGCCCCAAGATCCTGGTAGCCAGAGTGGAGGCAATCCTTCGCCGTACCGGACAGACAGGCGCTGAGGATGTGCTTTCTGCCGGCGGTATTGTGATCGACAAGGCAGCACACCTGGCAACCGTAGATGAGAAGCCTATGGATCTTAGCTTCAAGGAATTCGAGCTTTTGACCTACTTCCTGGAGAACCAGGGAATTGCCCTTTCCAGGGAAAAGATCCTGAACTCGGTATGGAATTACGATTACTTCGGAGACGCAAGAACCATTGACACCCATGTCAAGAAGCTGAGAAGCAAAATGGGCGAAAAAGGCGAATACATCAAAACCGTATGGGGAATGGGCTACAAGTTTGAGGTAGAGTGATGAAGAAACCAAAGAAAATCCGATCCATAAAGCACCAGATCACGTTTACGTTTATCGGGCTTATGCTCCTTTCCATTCTGACGATTTCCATTATCAATGGCGTATTTCTGGAGAAATATTATGTGGCCCAGAAGACGGAAACTTTGCTGGATGCCAAGGATGTATTAAGCCAGATTGATACCGATTCCCTGACAGAAGATGATGGGGAAAGTGAGCAAGAGTCACTGCCCTCGGAAATTGTTCAGTCCAGCTCCCGAAACAATCTGACCTGGGTACTGATCAACGAGGACAACACCAGGTATCTGTGCTGGCCGGAAAATGAGGATCAGCTGCGAAGCAAGCTGTTTTTCGGCTATGCCAGTGACTTGGATATGGACAACGGCAAGGGCAAAACCCTGAAAGAAACAGATGACTGCGTGGTTCAGCAGGTGCACGATCGTTTTGTGGGAATGGACTATGTGGAATGCTGGGGAAAGTTTGACAATGGCAATTATTTCCTGATTAGAAGTCCCCTGGAAAGCATTCAGGAGAGTGCGAACATTTCCAATAAATTTTATTTCTTTGTAGGAATTGTCATTATTGTTATAAGCGGAATGTGTGTGATGGCGGTGACCAGACGGCTGACCAAGCCGATTTCTGAGCTGACCGAGCTTTCCCGTAAGATGACAGATCTTGATTTCGAGGCAAGATATAAGAGCAAGGCGGGAAATGAGATCGATGTGCTGGGGGATAATTTTAACAAAATGTCCAGTCAGCTGGAGAACACCATTTCCGAACTGAAGTCAGCCAATAACGAACTGCAGAAGGATATTGCGGATAAAGTGAAAATTGATGAGATGCGAAAGGAATTCCTGGATAACGTATCCCATGAATTGAAGACTCCCATTGCACTGGTACAGGGCTATGCAGAGGGCCTGAAGGAGAATATCAATGATGACCCGGAAAGCATGGATTTCTACTGCGATGTGATCATTGATGAGGCCTCCAAGATGAACAAGCTTGTGAAGAATCTTCTGACCTTGAATCAGCTGGAGTCTGGCAAGGATGCGGCTGTGATGGAGCGTTTTGACCTTACAGCGCTGGTAAACGGCGTATTGTCTACCATGGACATTATGATCCGCCAGAAAGAAGCCCGTGTAATTTTCAATGAAAAAGAGCCCATCTATGTGTGGGCAGACGAGTTCAAAACCGAAGAGGTTGTGACCAACTATGTAAGCAACGCCCTGAACCATCTGGACGGAGAGAAGATTGTGGAAATCAAGATCCTGAAGCTGGAAACCCAGGTGAAGGTAACCGTATTTAATACCGGAACACCGATCCCGGAGGCAGATCTTCCCAACCTGTGGAACAAGTTCTACAAGGTAGACAAGGCCCGCACCAGAGAATACGGCGGCAGTGGCATTGGACTTTCCATTGTAAAAGCAATCTTGGAAGGCATGAATCAAGAATACGGCGTACAGAATTTTGACAACGGTGTGGAATTCTGGTTTACTCTGGATCGGAAATAGCCAGATAAGCACAGTTTGTATTTGTGATTTTTAATAAAAAAAGCAACAGGATTTCGACAGGACAGGACAAACTAACAAAACAGGCGGCAGCAGGGAATTCGCTCTTTGCAACCGCCTGTTTTTGCGCTATACTGTAAGAATGGATTAGAAAAAACGACAACAGGAGGAGCCCGAATGATAGGTATAATCGATTATGACGCCGGCAACATAAAGAGTGTGGAAAAAGCTCTCCATTATCTGGGAGAGCAGACAGTGGTTTCCAGAGATCCCCAGGTGCTTTTGCACGCGGATAAAGTGATTCTTCCGGGAGTGGGAAGCTTTGGAGACGCCATGAATAATCTGAATAAATTCGGTCTTGTTCCTGTCATCCGCCAGATCGCGGACCAGAAGACACCGTTTCTTGGAATCTGTCTGGGACTTCAGCTTTTGTTTGAGTCCAGTGAGGAGACTCCAGGCGTGGAGGGACTTGGACTTTTGAAAGGCAGGATCGTGAAGATTCCGCCAGCAGAGGGACTTAAGATTCCCCACATGGGATGGAATTCCCTTCATCTTCAAAATGACGGACGGCTGTTTCAGGGCATCCCGGAGCAGACATACGTATATTTTGTCCATTCCTATTATCTGCAGGCCGAGGATCCCCAGATCGTGAAAGCAACCACAGAATACGGCGTGACCATTCATGCTTCTGTTGAGAAAGACAATATTTTTGCCTGCCAGTTTCATCCGGAGAAGAGCAGCAAATATGGTCTTAAGATTCTGGAGAACTTCGCAAAGCTTGGGAAGGAGGCATAAGGATGTTTACGAAGAGAATTATTCCCTGCCTGGATGTGAATAACGGGCGAGTGGTGAAAGGCGTGAATTTCGTAGATCTGAAGGATGCCGGAGACCCGGTGGAGATCGCCAAGGCATACGATGCGGCTGGAGCGGATGAGGTGGTATTTCTTGACATTACAGCCTCCTGCGAGCAGCGTGACACTGTGGTGGATATGGTGCGCAAGGTGGCGGCTAATGTGTTTATTCCTTTTACAGTCGGCGGCGGCATTCGTACTGTTGATGACTTCAAGAGGCTTCTTCGGGAGGGCGCAGACAAGATTTCCGTGAACTCTGCGGCTATTGACCGTCCGGAACTGATCCGGGAGGCAGCGGACAAGTTCGGAAGCCAGTGCGTGGTGGTTGCTATTGATGCCAAACGGCGTGAGGACGGCGGCTGGAATATTTACAAGCACGGCGGACGTCTGGATACAGGCATTGATGCCATAGAGTGGGCGAAGAAGGTGGAGGCTCTTGGAGCCGGGGAAATCCTTCTTACCAGTATGGACTGCGATGGTACCAAGGCAGGATATGACATCCCTCTTACCAGAGCGGTGGCTGACGCGGTGTCCATTCCGGTGATCGCTTCTGGCGGCGCGGGAACTCTGGAGCATTTCTATGAGGGACTGACAGAAGGCGGCGCGGATGCAGTGCTGGCGGCTTCTTTGTTCCACTACAAGGAACTGGAGATATCCCAGGTAAAGGATTATCTTGCGGGAAAAGGCGTTCCGGTGAGAAGATAACAATACAATAAGATGAGGTGACAGGTAAATGGGTCAGATTTCAGGAGACTGGCAGGTGGCTTTAAAGGATGAATTTCATCAGCCTTACTATGCCAAATTATATAAAACAGTGATGGAGGAATATCGCACGAAGAAGATTTTTCCGCCGCCCCAGGATATGTTCAATGCGTTTGAATTCACACCGTTAAATGATGTGAAGGTTGTAATTCTGGGACAGGATCCTTATCACAATGACGGACAGGCCAATGGCCTGTGCTTTTCCGTGCGTGAGGATGTGGAGATTCCGCCCTCTCTGGTGAATATTTATAAGGAACTTCACAGTGATCTGGGATGCTATATCCCGGACAATGGCTGCCTGGAGAAATGGGCGAAGCAGGGAGTTCTTCTTCTGAACACAGTTCTGACTGTGCGTGCCCATCAGGCCAATTCCCACAGGGGAATCGGCTGGGAACAGTTTACAGATGCGGTGATCCGTACCTTGAACGACCAGGACCGTCCTATTGTGTATCTTCTCTGGGGAAGACCTGCCCAGACGAAGAAAGCCATGTTATACAATCCGAAGCAGCTGGTGCTTACCGCTGCACATCCAAGCCCGCTGTCTGCGTCAAGAGGATTTTTCGGATGCAGGCATTTCAGCCAGACCAATGAATTTCTGGAGAAAAACGGGCTTGCCCCCATTGACTGGCAGATTGAAAATATTGCAAAGGAAAGTTAAGATATGGGGAAAAAGAATGACAATACACTTGTAAAAAATGCATCATTCCTGATGATCGCGGCGCTGATTTCCAAGATCATCGGAATGCTTTATAAAAGTCCGCTTTCCAATACCCTTGGAAACAGCAGTATGGGTCTTTTTAACTATGCCCAGAATGTTTATTTTATTCTGCTGATGATTGCCTCCTTCAGTATTCCGCAGGCGGTTTCCAAGATCATGGCGGAGAAGCTGGCTTTTAAGCGCTACCGGGATGCACAGAAGGTTTTCCACTGTGCTCTTCTTTATGTTGCGGCAATGGGCGGCGTTGTGGCGCTGTTCTGTTTCTTTGGTTCCTCCATTCTGGTGCCAGAGTCTATGTCCGGTGCAAGATTGGCTTTGAAAATGCTGGCGCCGACCATTTTCCTGTCTGGAATTCTGGGTACCTTCCGCGGGTATTTTCAGGCGTATCGTAATATGCTGCCGACTTCCTTGTCTCAGATTGTGGAGCAGTGCTTTGTAGCTGTTTTTGCCATTCTGATGTCCAGTGTGATGCTGAATCGGTTCAGCGGGGCAGAGGAGTCTGTGCGAAATGCATGGGGAGCCGCTGGTGCGACTATGGGAACCGGTGCGGGAGTTGCTTCTGCGCTTTTGTTCATGCTCTTTGTGTATGGCGTCAATAAGAAGACGATTAATAAGAGACTGGCTCGTGACACCAATTCACGGGATGAGGCCACTGGCGAGGTCATGAAAAACATTGTCCTCATTGTTATGCCTATTATCCTCAGTTCTTTTATTTATAATGTAAATGGATTTATCAATAGTTATATGTATTCCGGCATTCAGGGATTTAAGGGGATCGACCACGATACTATCACAAGCCTGTATGCGGAGTATGGCTATTATATGACTCTGATCAATATTCCGCTGACCCTTGCAAGTACAGCGCCTACTTCCATGATTCCGGAGGTTTCCGCACAGTATGCCAAGCATGATATGGACAGCGCAAGAGATAAGATCGACCGGGCTACCTGGATCAGCATGTTTATTTCCATTCCATGTGCAGTTGGTCTTGCAGTCCTTGCCGGACCGATTACCAGGCTTCTGTTCCCAAGAACGGAAGGGGCAGCAGCGCAGCTGATGATGCTTGGTGTCATCACCATCATCCTCAACGGAAATTCCAATATTTCCAACGGCGTGCTCCAGGGAATCGGCAAGCCCAATATTCCGATGATCAATGCGGCCATTGCCCTGGTGGTGGATGTGATTGCCATGGCAATTCTGCTTCTGGTGACGGACCTTGGAGTTTATTCCATTGTCATTGCTATGATTATTTATGCAGTTGTCATGTGTCTGCTTAATGAGCGTGCCATGAAGAAATACATGGAGTATAAGAATCCGTGGAGAAGCGCGTATTTAAATCCGCTGCTTGCATCTGTGCCTATGGCAGCTGTTGCCGGATTCTCCTACTACGGAATCTACAAACTGATCCGTTCCAATTTCATCAGTCTTGGAATCGCAGTTGTCCTTGGAATGATCGCTTACTTCATCGTATACCTTGCCGTAAGCAAGCCCTCCGACGAACAATTCGCCATGATGCCCGGCGGCGCCTACCTGAAGAAAATCGCGTCTAAATTACCATTTTGAAATGAGAAAAAGCCAGGCGGACGCATTTCGGCAATTGATATTCCACGCAGGTCGGTGCAACACCCCAGTGAACTAACGACCAACTGTCGAAATGCTGTGTATTGGCTAGAGCGTGTTTGAAAAATCATTCCCGCAATCTGCACGCCCCACTTTGCGGGAGATTTTGCCCGAATTCAGTTGCCGTAGCCCGCTACGGCGCCCTCATCCGGACAAAATCTCCCACAAATTGTGACGCACATCTTGCAGAAAGCCTTTTTCAAACACGCTCTAGTGTGTAAACGAAATAGAATAAAAAATCCCCGTTATCATGAGCATGCAATTTTTGCAAATCTTATGGTAACGGGGATTTTTATATATAATTAATTATTCAAACATATTAATAGCTATCATACTACACGCTATTTCCAATTTCAAGCACACAGCGTTTTCACAGCCGCTACTCCTAAGCCGGTCATTTCAGGTGCGCCCTTAATGGAGGTGAAATTTTACGCGTTCTTCGCCTCTTCCTCCGCCTTCAAATTCTTCTGCGCAGTAGAAAGCATCAGCTTAATACGGTTCAGCTGGTTAACCTCACTTGCACCTGGGTCGTAGTCGATGGCTGCAATATTTGCCTTCGGATACTGTCGTCGGATTTCCTTGATAACGCCCTTTCCTACAATGTGGTTTGGCAGGCAGGCAAATGGCTGGATGCAGACAATATTGGGAACGTTGTCGTGAATCAGTTCCATCATTTCACCTGTAAGGAACCATCCCTCGCCGGTCTGGTTGCCCTCAGAAACAATGGGGCGGGCCATTTTTGCAAGGTCACGGATATCGGCTGTGGGGTGGAAATGACGGCTTTCTGCAAGTGCTTCGTTTGCAGCCTTTCTCACCCAGTCAATAGCTTTGATACCCATATTTCCAAAGAAGGCCTTGGACTTTTTGAAGCCAAGGTTATCTGCCTTAAAGTTCTGGTTATAGAAGCAGTAAGACATAAAGTCGATCAGATCCGGCACAACCGGCTCAGCGCCTTCGGCCTCCAGAAGCTCTGCAAGGTGATTGTTTGCAGCCGGAAGGAATTTCACCAGGATCTCTCCTACAATTCCTACACGAGGCTTCTTCTCGTCACTGATGGGAATGGTATCAAAATCATGAACCATCTCACGGCACATTTTCTTAAACTGGCTGTGGCTTAAGGAGCCTCCGGAAACAAAAGCGATCACACGTTTTTCCCAGATCTTGTGCTTTCGGTTTACAATGCCCTTCTCAAGCTCATAGGGACGCATGCGGTAAATACACTTCATGAGAATGTCGCCGAATACTGCAGCGTAAACAACAGCTTTCACAAGTGGAAGAGTAAGCTTAAAGCCAGGGTTGCTCTCCAGACCGCTTAAGTTAAGGGAGATAACCGGAACCTGCTCCATGCCGGCCTTCTTAAGGGCGCGGCGGATAAAGGCGATATAGTTGGAAGCACGGCAGCCGCCGCCTGTCTGGGACATGATAACAGCTGTTTTGTTCAGGTCATATTTGCCGGATAAAAGAGCATCCATAATCTGTCCTACTACGATCAGGGAGGGATAGCAGGCATCGTTGTTTACGTATTTCAGACCTACATCAACGGCGTGCTTGTTGTCATTTGGAAGAACCTCCAGATGATAGCCATTTGCATTAAAGGCAGCCTCAAGCAGGGAAAAATGTACCGGAGACATCTGTGGACACAGGATGGTGTAATCCTTTCTCATCTCTTTGGTAAAGGAAACCTTCTCGATGGAAGCCGGGCGGATGGTGCGCTCCTTCTTCTGCGCATCCTTGGCACGAAGGGCTGCAAGAAGGGATCTGACACGGATTCTTGCGGCGCCAAGGTTGTTGACCTCGTCAATTTTCAGACAGGTGTAAATCTTGCCACTGCCGTCAAGAATCTCATAAACCTCATCTGTAGTTACCGCATCCAGTCCGCAGCCAAAGGAATTCAGCTGGATCAGATCAAGATCGTCCCTGGTTTTTACAAAGTTTGCAGCTGCGTACAGTCTGGAGTGGTACATCCACTGGTCATTGACACGGATGGGTCTCTCCACAGGAACAAGGTGGGAAACAGAATCCTCAGTGAGAACAGCCACTCCGTAGCTGTTGATCAGATCCGGGATACCGTGGTGGATCTCCGGGTCAATGTGGTAAGGACGTCCTGCAAGGACAATTCCTCTTCGTCCTGTTTCCTTCAGATACTGAAGAGTCTCCTCGCCCTTTTTCTCAATGTCCTTATGTACGGCATCCATTTCTTCCCAGGCTTTGTGAGCTGCTGCTTTCACCTCAGCAGCCGGGATATCCGGGAAAATCTCAGTGAGGCGCTTGGTCACGATTTCCTCGGAGGTCAGTGCCAGGAATGGGTTCATAAAGGTAATGGACGGATCATGAAGCTCGTCCACGTTGTTCTTAATGTTCTCTGCATAGGAGGTAACGATCGGACAGTTGTAATGGTTGACTGCGTCCGGGAATTCGTTGCGCTCGTAAGGAATGCAGGGGTAGAAAATAAATTTCACGCCGTTTTTCAGAAGCCAGGTCACATGTCCGTGGGCAAGCTTGGCAGGATAGCACTCGGACTCACTTGGAATGGACTCGATTCCAAGCTCATAAATCTTTCTGGTGGAGGTAGGGGAAAGCACTACCTGATATTTCAGCTCTGTAAAGAAGGTATACCAGAAAGGATAATTCTCAAACATATTCAGTACACGCGGGATACCTACCTTGCCTCGCACTGCCTTCTCTGGGGAAAGCGGTGCGTAGGAGAACAGACGCTTGTACTTATATTCGTAAAGGTTCGGGATATGATCCTTATTTTTCTCCTTGCCGATACCGCGCTCGCAGCGGTTTCCGCTTACAAACTGGCGTCCGCCTGTGAATTTGTTGATGGTAAGACGGCAGTTGTTGGTACATCCGTGACAGTTGGCCATGGAGGTGGTGTATTTCAGCTCATTGATCTTGTCAATGGAAAGCATGGTGGTCTCGCGGCCTTCTGCGTGATAACGCTCCTTGGCAATCAGGGCAGCGCCGAAAGCACCCATGATTCCGGCAATATCCGGGCGGATAGCCTGGCAGCCTGCAATACGCTCAAAGCTTCGAAGAACACCGTCGTTATAGAAGGTACCGCCCTGTACAACAATGTGTTTGCCAAGCTCCTTGGCATCGGAAACCTTGATAACCTTGTAAAGAGCATTCTTGATAACAGAGTAGGCAAGTCCGGCAGAGATATCTGCGACAGAAGCGCCTTCCTTCTGGGCCTGTTTTACCTTGGAGTTCATAAATACGGTACATCTGGTACCAAGGTCAATAGGATGCTCTGCAAAAAGAGCGGCTTTGGCGAAATCCTGCACGGAGTAGTTCAGGGATTTGGCAAAGGTTTCAATAAAGGAACCGCAGCCAGAGGAACATGCCTCGTTCAACTGTACGCTGTCAACGGTCTGGTTGCGGATCTTGATGCACTTCATATCCTGTCCGCCGATATCTACGATACAGTCAACCTCCGGATCAAAGAAAGCAGCTGCATAGTAATGGGAAACGGTTTCAACCTCGCCCTCATCCAGCAGCAGGGCAGCCTTCATCAGCGCCTCGCCGTAGCCTGTGGAACAGGAAAATGCAATGTGGGCATCCTCCGGAAGCAGGCTGTAGATCTCCTGAATGGAACGGATGGCTGTTTTCAGCGGGCTTCCGTTGTTGTTGCTGTAGAAGGAATAAAGCAGGGTTCCGTCCTCGCCTACAAGAGCAGTTTTGGTGGTGGTGGAACCTGCGTCAATACCCAGATAGCAGTTGCCGTGGTACTGGGAAAGGTCGCCCTTCTTTACCTGGTAAGCACTCTGACGCTCGTTGAAGGCCTTGTAATCCTCCTCTGTGGCAAAAAGAGGCTCCATACGTTCTACCTCGAAGTCCATCTTAATGGAATTCTTCAGGCGGTCCTTCATATCGGTAAGGGAAACGGTCACCTCATCTTTAGCGTTCATGGCAGAACCCATGGCTGCGAAAAGGTGGGAATTCTCCGGTGTGATGGCGTGTTCGTCATCCAGCTTCAGGGTACGGATAAAAGCTGCCTTCAGCTGATCCAGGAAGTGAAGAGGACCGCCAAGGAATGCAACATGTCCGCGGATGGGTTTACCGCAGGCAAGACCGGAGATGGTCTGGTTCACCACTGCCTGGAAAATGGAAGCGGAAAGGTCTTCCTTGGTAGCACCGTCGTTGATCAGGGGCTGGATGTCTGTCTTGGCAAATACGCCGCAGCGGGCTGCGATTGGGTAAAGTGCCTTGTAATTCTTGGCGTATTCGTTCAGTCCGGTGGCGTCTGTCTGAAGCAGGGATGCCATCTGGTCGATGAAGGAACCGGTACCGCCTGCGCAGATTCCGTTCATACGCTGTTCAATATTGCCGCCTTCGAAGTAGATAATCTTGGCATCCTCGCCGCCAAGCTCGATGGCTACGTCAGTCTGGGGTGCAATCTTCTGAAGGGAAGTGGAGACTGCGATAACCTCCTGGACAAAAGGAACCCCAAGGTGATTGGCAAGGGTAAGTCCGCCGGAACCTGTGATCACAGGATGGAGGGTAAGCTCTCCAAGCTTCTCGTATGCTTTCTCAAGAAGATCTGCGAGAGTCTCCTGGATGTTGGCAAAATGACGCTGGTAGTCTGCGAAAAGCAGGGTGTCATTTTCGTCAAGTATTGCGATTTTGACAGTGGTGGAACCAATGTCAATTCCTAAAGTGTATTTATTGCTCATATAAAAAAATATGCCTCCTCGTTTGTGCTCATTGCGGCCAAACTGAGTAGGTAAGGCCGCCTTTGGCATGTGCGCGGGATGAAAAACAGTCCGCAAACTTTCTTATTTATATGTTAATCTTTTCAGTGAAGATATTCCGTAATATTATACGATATGAAAACTTAAATGGCAATGTAAAAGTTTAACAAGGATTCTTTCACCAGATGTTGAATTTTCGGTTATTTCGGGCTATAATAGATAAAGTTTCCCACCGGATTTTTACACTTATAAAAATGTGTAAAACAAAAGGGGAAAGGCATAGATAGTATAAAAAGAAAGGAAACATATATGGCAAAATATACACTTATGAAAACAGAAGGCCGTGCCAAGCGTGCCCAGTTTGAGACAGTACACGGAACGATCCAGACCCCTGTATTTATGAATGTGGGAACAGTAGGTGCCATTAAGGGAGCAGTATCTACTATGGATCTGAAGGATATCGGTACCCAAGTGGAGCTTTCCAATACCTATCATCTTCATGTAAGAACAGGAGATAAGCTGATTAAGGAATTTGGCGGACTTCATAAATTTATGGTATGGGACAGACCGATCCTTACAGATTCCGGCGGATTCCAGGTGTTTTCCCTGGCAGGACTGCGTAAGATCAAGGAAGAGGGCGTTTACTTCCAGTCCCACATTGACGGCCGCAAGATTTTCATGGGACCGGAGGAGAGCATGCAGATCCAGTCCAATCTTGGATCTACCATTGCCATGGCTTTTGACGAATGTCCCAGCAGCGTAGCAAGCAGGGAGTATGTGCAGAAATCAGTAGACCGCACCACCAGATGGCTGGAGCGCTGCAAGAAGGAGATGGCCAGACTGAACAGCCTGCCGGATACGGTGAACAAGGAGCAGCTGCTTTTCGGAATCAATCAGGGTGCCATCTATGAGGACATCCGTATTGCACATGCAGACGCCATTTCCAAGATGGATCTGGACGGCTACGCAGTGGGCGGTCTGGCAGTGGGCGAGACCCATGAGCAGATGTACCACATTCTGGATGAAGTTGTGCCGCATTTGCCACAGGGTAAGCCTACTTATCTGATGGGCGTTGGAACTCCGGCGAACATTCTGGAAGGGGTTGCAAGAGGAATCGATTTCTTTGACTGCGTGTACCCGAGCCGTAACGGACGTCATGGACATGTGTACACCAACCACGGCAAGATGAACCTGTTTAATGCCAAGTATGAAATGGACCCGCGCCCCATTGAGGAAGGCTGCCAGTGTCCTGCCTGCCAGCATTACAGCAGAGCCTACATCCGTCATCTGATGAAAGCCAAGGAGATGCTGGGAATGCGCCTTTGCGTGCTTCACAACCTGTATTTTTACAATCATATGATGGAAGAAATCCGGGATGCTCTGGATGCAGGGAATTTCGCAGAATATAAGGAAATGCGCCTGGCTGGTTTTGCAGAGGGCAAAATCAACGGCAGAGTATAAAAAAATTCTAAAACTACTTGAAGAATTCCCGTTTATTGTGTATATTATACTATAATGCGCTGGCGATTATGGCGGCGGAAGATTCAGGGGAATTCCAGACTGGAATCACATTCCCTGGGAAGAGTAAGATACAGGAGGATTTGCAAATGGACGCATCAAGCGGAATGAGTATGGGATTTACCATCGTATGGCTGGTTGTACTTTTCGGTATTATGTATTTTCTGATGATCAGACCTCAGAAGAAAGAGCAGAAGAGAGTACAGGCAATGCTCAGCGATATGGCTGTTGGTGATAGCGTTGTGACCACAAGCGGCTTCTATGGCGTGATCATCGACATGACAGAAGACGATGTGATCGTAGAGTTCGGCAACAACAAGAACTGCCGTATCCCTATGAGAAAGCAGGCAATTGCTGAAGTTGAGAAAGCAGAGCAGGCTTCTGCATAATCTGCGGACTGACAATTACGTAAGACGAAAGAGCTTCACCCTATAGCGGGGTGGGGCTTTTTTTATGCATAAATCCATTTATATGGGAGGGAAAACGACAACTTTTTTACTTTAATAGGTTGAAATCTGAAAGAAAGTGCGTTATTATAATAACAATTATCCATTGATGTCAGAAGAGACGTGGAAATTCCCACTGGCATACAGGAACAAAGGAGAAGAAATTATTATGAATTACAACATTTCACTGATTCCCGGAGACGGTATCGGACCGGAGATCGTTGCAGAGGCAAAGAAGGCTCTGGACAAGGTATGTGAGAAATACGGACACAGCTTTTCTTATTCTGAGGTACTTTTAGGAGGAGCATCCATCGATGTTCACGGTGTTCCCCTTACAGAGGAATCCATTGCAACCGCCAAGGCTTCTGATGCAGTTCTTATGGGCTCCATTGGCGGCGATGCCAAAATATCCCCATGGTACAAATTAGAGCCATCCAAGCGTCCGGAAGCAGGACTTCTTGCCATCCGTAAGGCACTGAATCTTTTTGCAAACCTGCGTCCTGCATATTTATACAATGAGCTTCGCGCAGCATGCCCTCTTCGCGATGAGATCATTGGCGACGGCTTTGACATGATCATTGTACGTGAGCTCACTGGCGGTCTTTACTTTGGAGAGAGAAAGACCATCGAGGAAAACGGAGTTGCCAAGGCAATCGATACGCTTTCCTATAATGAAAACGAGATCCGCAGAATTGCCATCAAGGCATTTGACATTGCCATGAAGCGCCGCAAGAAAGTAACAAGCGTTGACAAGGCAAACGTTCTGGATTCTTCCAGACTCTGGAGAAAAGTAGTAGAAGAAGTTGCCAAGGATTACCCGGAGGTGACTCTTGAGCATATGCTGGTTGACAACTGTGCCATGCAGCTGGTAAGAGACCCGAAGCAGTTCGATGTCATTCTTACAGAGAACATGTTCGGCGATATTCTTTCTGACGAGGCCAGCATGGTAACCGGTTCCATTGGAATGCTTTCTTCTGCCAGCCTGAATGAGACAAAATTTGGCCTTTATGAGCCAAGCCACGGTTCTGCACCGGATATTGCCGGACAGAATAAGGCGAACCCGATCGCAACCATTCTTTCCGCAGCTATGATGCTTCGTTTCTCCTTGGACCTTGATGAGGAAGCAAACGCAGTTGAGGCAGCAGTACAGAAGGTTCTGACAGCAGGCTACCGCACAGGCGACATTATGTCTGAGGGCTGCACCTTAGTTGGAACCAAAGAGATGGGCGACCTGATCGCAAAAGAGATCTAATCAGAATAGAAAGGATTTACAGCCGGGAAAATCAGATTTTTCCGGCTGTGAAGAACAAAGGAGATACAAGCTATGAGAAGTGATGCAGTAAAAACAGGCACACAGCAGGCACCTCACCGTTCCCTGTTTAATGCCCTTGGAATGACAAAAGAAGAGATGGAGCGCCCGTTAGTTGGTATTGTGTGCTCTTATAATGAAATCGTACCAGGCCATATGAACCTGGATAAAATTGCCCAGGCAGTTAAGCTTGGCGTTGCAATGGCTGGCGGAACTCCGATCATGTTCCCTGCAATCGCTGTCTGTGATGGTATTGCAATGGGTCATGTGGGAATGAAATATTCCCTGGTAACCAGAGACCTGATCGCAGATTCCACAGAAGCAATGGCAATGGCACATCAGTTTGATGCCCTTGTTATGATCCCGAACTGTGACAAAAACGTGCCTGGACTTCTGATGGCAGCAGCCAGAATCAACGTTCCTACTGTATTCGTAAGCGGCGGCCCAATGCTGGCTGGTCACTTAAACGGACACAAGACAAGTCTTTCCAGCATGTTTGAGGCTGTTGGAGCTTACGCTGCAGGCAAGCTTACAGAGGAAGGCCTTACCGAGTGTGAGAACAAAACATGTCCAACCTGCGGTTCCTGTTCCGGTATGTACACTGCAAACAGCATGAACTGCCTGACAGAGGTTCTTGGTATGGGACTGAAAGGAAACGGAACCATTCCGGCTGTTTATTCCGAGCGTATCCGTCTTGCAAAGCATGCAGGAATGCAGGTTATGGAAATGTACCGCCGCAACATCCGTCCAAGAGACATTATGACAAAAGAGGCAATTTTAAATGCCCTTACCGTAGATATGGCACTTGGATGTTCCACAAACAGTATGCTTCATCTTCCGGCTATCGCACATGAGATTGGCTGGGATTTCGATATCAGCTTTGCAAATGAGATCAGCGCAAAAACTCCGAACCTGTGTCACTTAGCACCTGCAGGCCCGACCTACATGGAAGACTTAAACGAGGCAGGCGGTGTTTACGCGGTTATGAATGAGCTTGCACAGGCTGGACTTCTTCATACAGAATGCATGACCGTAACCGGAAAGACAGTAGGAGAGAACATCAAAGACTGTGCAAACCTGAATCCGGAGGTTATCCGTCCTCTTGACAATCCGTACAGCACCACAGGCGGACTTGCCGTACTTCGCGGCAACCTTGCCCCGGACGGAAGCGTTGTAAAACGTTCTGCAGTGGTAGCTGAGATGATGGTTCACGAAGGACCTGCAAGAGTTTTTGACTGCGAGGAAGACGCAATCGCAGCCATCAAAGGCGGCAAGATTGTAGAAGGTGACGTTGTTGTCATCCGCTACGAGGGACCAAAAGGCGGCCCTGGAATGAGAGAGATGCTGAACCCCACATCCGCAATCGCAGGTATGGGACTTGGCTCTTCTGTAGCCCTGATTACAGACGGACGTTTCAGCGGCGCATCCAGAGGTGCTTCCATCGGGCATGTTTCCCCGGAGGCAGCAGTTGGCGGCCCTATCGCTCTGGTTGAAGAGGGTGACATCATCAGCATCAACATTCCGGAACTGAAGCTGGAACTGAAGGTTTCTGATGAAGAGCTTGCAGCAAGAAAAGCAAAATGGCAGCCAAGAGAGCCGAAGGTTACAACCGGATATCTTGCAAGATATGCAGCAATGGTTACCTCCGGAAACCGCGGTGCAATTCTTGAAGTACCGAAAGCGAAATAGTTAGGAGGAAACAAAATTGCAGCTTACAGGAGCAGAGATCATCATAGAATGTTTACTGGAGCAAAGCGTGGATACTGTTTTCGGGTATCCAGGCGGCGCGATCCTGAATGTTTATGACGCCCTTTACCGATACAGTGACAAAATCAAACATGTACTTACATCCCATGAGCAGGGAGCTTCCCATGCAGCAGACGGCTATGCCCGGGCAACCGGAAAGGTGGGTGTGTGCCTGGCTACTTCAGGACCTGGAGCAACCAACCTGGTAACCGGAATCGCAACCGCATGCATGGACTCTGTTCCGGTGGTGGCAATTACCTGTAACGTAGGAACTGCACTTCTTGGAAAGGATTCTTTCCAGGAGGTGGATATCGCAGGAATCGTAATGCCTGTGACAAAACACAGCTACATTGTAAAAGACGTAACACAGCTTGCGGACACCATTCGCAAAGCTTTTACCATAGCAAAAAGCGGTCGCCCGGGACCTGTCCTTGTAGATGTCCCGAAGGATGTGACCGCCGCGAAATGCGAATATATCCGTCACACTATCACAGCTGTAGAGCCTAAGGTGGATACCATCCGCCCGGAGGATGTGGAGACCGCAGCCCAGATGATCGCCAGAGCCCAGAAGCCTTTCATCTTTGTAGGCGGCGGCGCTGTAATTGCAGACGCATCCAAAGAGGTGCGTGCTCTGGCTCACAAGATCCAGGCACCTGTATGTGACAGCCTGATGGGAAAAGGTGCTTTTTCCGGTGAGGATGAGTTCTATACAGGACCAGTTGGAATGCATGGAACCAAAACATCCAACTATGCTATGTGTGAGTGTGATCTTCTGATTACCCTTGGTGCACGTTTCAGCGATCGTGTCACAGGAGATACCAAGACCTTCGCACCGAAGGCAAAAATCCTGCAGATCGATGTGGATGCAGCGGAAATCAACAAGAACATTGTGGTTGACGCTTCCGTGATCGGAGATCTGAGGGAAGTGCTGAAGCTTCTTCTGGAAAAAATCCCGGAGAAGAAACACGAAGAGTGGGCAGCACACATTCAGGATATGAAAGAAAAATATCCGCTGAATTACGATCATTCCCAGCTTACCGGACCTTATGTGATCCAGAAGCTTTATGAACTGACTGGTGGAGATGCTATCATTTCTACAGATGTTGGACAGCACCAGATGTGGGCTGCCCAGTATTTCAAATTTAAGGAGCCGAGGACCTTCCTGACATCAGGAGGGCTTGGTACCATGGGTTACGGTCTTGGCGCAGCCATCGGAGCAAAGATGGGATGCCCGGACAAAACTGTGGTAAATATAGCAGGAGACGGCTGTTTCCGTATGAACATGAACGAGATCGCCACAGCAGTGCGCTGCGGCAGACCGCTTGTCCAGATTATTCTGAACAATCATGTACTTGGAATGGTACGTCAGTGGCAGACTCTTTTCTATGATCACAGATATTCCCAGACCATCTTAAACGATGGCGTGGACTTCGTAAAAGTATCTGAGGCAATGGGAGCAAAAGCAATCCGCGTTACGAAGATGGAAGAAGTAGAGCCTGCCCTTAAGGTAGCGCTTTCATCAGAGGGCCCGGTAGTTCTCGACTGCTGGATCGACCAGGATTTAAGCGTATATCCTATGGTTCCTGCAGGAGCAAGTTTAGATGAGGTATTTGACGAGGAGGATGTGAAGAAATGAGCAGAGTGTACAATTTTTCCGCAGGACCGGCAGTCCTTCCGGAAGAGGTGCTGAAAGAAGTCGCAGATGAGATGATGGATTACAATGGTACCGGAATGTCTGTTATGGAAATGAGCCACAGAAGTGCTGCATTCCAGGAAATCATCGACACAGCAGAGAAGGATCTGCGTGAGCTGATGAACATTCCGGACAACTACAAAGTTCTTTTCCTTCAGGGCGGCGCTTCCCAGCAGTTTGCCATGATCCCTATGAACCTTATGAAAAATAAGGTGGCTGATTATATTGTAACCGGCCAGTGGGCAAAGAAAGCATACCAGGAAGCACAGAAATACGGAAAAGCAAACAAAATTGCTTCTTCCGAGGATAAGACTTTCTCCTACATTCCGGACTGCAGTGATCTGCCGATCAGCCCGGATGCAGACTACGTTTATATCTGCGAGAACAACACCATTTATGGAACCAAGTTCAAAGAGCTTCCCAATACAAAGGGCAAAACACTGGTAGCGGATGTATCCTCCTGTTTCCTTTCTGAGCCTGTTGATGTAAGCAAATACGGCATTATCTACGGCGGTGTCCAGAAGAATATCGGACCGGCCGGTATGGTAATCGTGATCATCCGTGAGGACCTGATCACAGAGGATGTCCTTCCGGGAACTCCTACTATGCTTACATATAAGACACATGCAGACGCAGGCTCTCTTTACAATACACCGAACGCATACTGCATTTATGTGTGCGGAAAAGTCTTCAAATGGCTGAAGAAAATGGGCGGACTGGAAGAGATGAAGAGACGCAATGAGGAGAAGGCAAAGATCCTCTATGATTTCCTGGATTCCAGCAAGCTTTTCCATGGCACAGTTGTTCCGAAAGACCGTTCTCTTATGAATGTTCCTTTCGTAACAGGTGACAAGGAGATGGATGCAAAATTTGTAACAGAGGCAGCAAAGGCTGGTCTTGTAAACCTGAAGGGTCACAGATCCGTAGGCGGTATGCGTGCAAGTATTTATAATGCGATGCCAAAGGAAGGCGTGGAAGCGCTGGTTGCATTCATGAAAAAGTTTGAGGAGGAAAATGCGTAATGTTTCAGTATCATTGCCTGAATCCGATTGCCCAGAAGGGTCTGGATATTTTTGATGAGGGATATAAAAATTCTGATACCATTGACGGCAGCCAGGCGGTTCTTGTAAGAAGTGCAAAAATGCATGATATGGAGCTGCCGGAAAGTGTTGCTGTGATTGCCCGTGCCGGAGCCGGAGTGAATAATATTCCGGTGAAGGAGTGTGCGGAGAAAGGTATTGTTGTGTTTAATACTCCTGGCGCCAATGCAAATGGCGTAAAGGAACTGGTTCTTGCTGGTATGCTTCTTGCTTCCCGTGATATTGTTGGCGGTATCGAGTGGGTGCAGAGAGAGAAGGACCAGGAGGATATTGACAAGCTGGCTGAGAAGCAGAAGAAACAGTTTGCAGGCTGTGAGATCATGGGCAAAAAGCTTGGTATCATCGGTCTTGGCGCCATCGGAAGCATGGTTGCAAATGCGGCAGCTTCTCTTGGCATGGAGGTTTATGGATACGATCCTTATATTTCCATTGATGCGGCTTGGAATCTTTCCCGTACCATTAAGCACAGCAAGAGCCTGGATGAGATTTACAGCAAGTGTGATTATATTACCGTTCATGTTCCCCTTCTGGATTCTACCAAGAAGATGATCAACAAAGAGGCTTTTGGAAAGATGAAGGACGGCGTGGTTCTTCTGAACTTTGCACGTGATCTTCTGGTGGATGAGGAGGCTCTGATCGAGGCTCTTGACAGCGGCAAGGTGAAGAAGTATGTGACAGATTTTGCAAATCATACAGTTGCAGGACATGAGGGAATTCTGGTTACTCCTCATCTTGGAGCTTCCACTGAGGAGTCTGAGGAGAACTGTGCAGTGATGGCTGTGAAAGAGGTTCGTGATTTCCTTGAGAATGGTAACATTAAGAATTCTGTGAACTTCCCGAACTGTGATATGGGTACCTGTGTGGCAGTTGGACGTATTGCTATCACACATAAGAACATCCCGAATATGATCAGCCAGCTGACCAAGATTCTTGGTGCTGAGGGACTGAATATTGCGGATATGACTAACAAGAGTAAAGGGGAGTATGCGTATACTCTGATCGATCTGGAGAGTGCAGCTTCCGCAGAGGCATTGGATGCGCTGAAGTCTATTGAGGGCGTTTCCAGAGTGCGTGTGGTGAAATAAGCGGGACTTAGTGAAGCAATCGTTTGCAGGACGTGAGTTCACAATGTATATTCATCGCAGGTCGTCGCAACACTCCAACGAGCTAATGTCTAACTGCAACTAAGCCGCTCGGGAGAGCCCTCTCGGCTAAGTCTACGTAAGACATGGATCTCGTCTCCGTTAAGAGCGCTCCTGAAATGACCTGCTCACGAATATACATTGTGAGCTCACTGGTTACTGGTAAGGCGAATGTGCTAAAACGATACTTCTTCACTGGCGTTGGAAGGGAATTCAGACCGATGCTTATTGACCGGCATTAAGGGGAGTTTCAGCCGATGCACAGCCTCTGGACACCTGTTACTCCTAAGCAGGTCATTTCAGGTGCGTCTTTAACGGAGGTGAAATCCACTGCTTACGAAGGCTTAATCGTGAAGGCTCTCCTGAACGATTTAGCCGTAGTTAGCAGTTAGTTCACCGGAGCGTTGCACCGACCTGCGTGGAATAACAGGTGTTCAGAGGCGTCCGCCTTAATTCACTAAATAGCTTTTTAGCTTCCGAAGACACAGTTTATTGCATAAAAAAGCTGACATCTGCAACTACCGCAAATGTCAGCTCCTTTTTTATCTGCCGCTCTTAGCAATGAATTCCAGTACTTCCTCGCGGGTCGGCATTACGCGAAGCGCACCCTTACGAGTGGTAATAAGGGAAGCTCCTGCATTGGCGAAGGTAAGCATTTCCATAAGATTCTCATCGGAGAGGTCCTCAAGACCATGCTCCAGAACATAATTCAGAATGCTGGCGCAGAAGGTATCTCCGGCACCTGTAGTCTCAATAGTATGTTCCTGAAGGAACGGTGCACATTCTACACGGCGACCCTTGTAGTAAGCACGGCTTCCGTCCTTACCCATAGTGATCAGTACAAGGGGAATGTGGTACTTCTCTTCAATAAGGGCTGCACCCTTGTCATAGTCTGTAGTATCGAAGAGAAATTCTACTTCGTTGTCAGAAATCTTCAGCACATCGCATTTGGTAAGACCGTACTCAATCTCTTTTCTGGCATCCTCTAAGGACTTCCAGAGTGGCGGACGAAGGTTCGGGTCAAAGGTGATAATACATCCGGCTTCCTTAGCTACGTCGATGGCATGGCGGGTAGCCTTACGAACGCCCTCATGAGTAGAAGAAAGAGTTCCGAAATGGAAGATACGGGAATCACGGATCAAATCATCCGGAACCTCGTCAATGGTCAGCATCATGTCAGCACCAGGATTGCGGTAGAAAGAAAAATCTCTGTCCCCATCCGGATAGGTGTGAACAAATGCCAGTGTGGTATGCACCTCATCATCCATAACAAGTGCCTGTGTATCAATTCCAACTTCTTCAACAGCAGCCTTGAGCTGATTTCCAAACATGTCTTTTCCAACCTTGCCGATGAAAGCAGTTTTCTTTCCAAGACGATTCAGCATAGCAAGAACATTGCATGGGGCTCCGCCTGGATTGGCCTCCATAATAGGGTTGCCCTGTGTGCTGGTACCATTCTCTGTGAAGTCGATCAGAAGTTCACCCAGTGCAGTCACATCATAGCTTCGATTGCTCATTGAAAAATCCTCCTTAGCTTCTAGAGCCATTTACAAACATGCCCTAGCGAAAATATATACCAATAATTTAACGCAGCAGGTAAGATTTGTCAAACAAATTCCTTTATTTTTTCAGTTTAAAATGGTAAAATAGTAATAAATAACCATTACCTGCGGATGGATTTTTCAGACAGATTTTAAGGGCAGGATATTAATACTGTGGGTGGCCGCAGGTTGTGCGGAGAAATGGAGAGCATATGAGTAAAACTGTATATGATTATATGAATTGGGCAGGAATTGAAGCAATTGTTTATGGAGAAGAGACAGCTCCAAGAGATGTGATGGGACCCAGACTGACACCGGATGGTGTGCTGATACAGGGCTTTTTCCCAGGTGCCAAGTCAGCAGCGGTAGCTGTTGGGAATAAGAAATACCAGATGGAGCTGGAGGATGAAGCTGGCTATTATGGAGTTTTAATTCCGGGAAGGAGAATCCCTGAATACGAATTTCAGATACAGACAAGTGATAAAGAAAGAAGCTTTAAGGATGCCTATGGCTTTGGCGGAATTCTCACAGAGGAGGATGAGACTGCCTTCTTGTGCGGCGTTTATTATGAAGGCTATAAGAAGCTAGGAGCGCACCCTATGGTCATGAATGGGGTAAGCGGAACTCATTTTGCAGTGTGGGCGCCCAATGCCATTCGTGTAAGCGTTGTGGGAGACTTTAATGACTGGGACGGCAGAGTGCTTCCTATGCATAAGATGCCAAAATCCGGTATTTTCCAGCTGTTTGTTCCGGGAGTGAAGGTGGGAGATGCCTATCGGTATGAAATCAAGGCGAAAGGGGATGTCCTTCTTCAGAAGGCAGACCCCTATGGAAACAGAGCTGCTGCGGCGCCGGAATGGAACTCGGTTGTGGCAGATGTGTCAGACTTTGAATGGAATGACGGCAAGTGGATGAAGGACCGGAAGAAGTACGATGACCGCAGACAGCCGGTTTCTATCTATGAGACAAGCCTTGGCAAGTGGAATAATAAGAAGGAATTAGTTTCTTTTCTGAAGGAAGAGGGCTATACCCATGTGGAGCTGCATCCGGTTATGGAATTTCTGGAGGATGAGGCAGATGGCTATCCTACCTCTGCATATTTTGCCCTTAGCACACGATATGGAGAGCCTAAGGAGTTTGCTGCCTTTGTTGACCAGCTTCATCAGGAAGGAATCGGTGTGATCCTTGACTGGTCCCCGGCCCAGTTCCCAAGATATGAGGGCGGACTGGAGAAATTTGACGGAACTGTTCTTTATGAGGTGAAGGATCCTAGTATGGCAGTTCATCCTATGTGGGGAACCATGCTTTATAATTATGACAGTCCTATGGTAAAGGATTTCCTGATTTCAGGTGCCTGCTTCTGGCTGGAGGTTTTCCATGCAGACGGACTTCGCATGGACGACGTGGATGCCATGCTTTACCTGGATTATGGAAGAAAGGATGGCTGGACGCCTAATATGTATGGCTCCAATGAGAACCTGCATGCCATAGAATTTCTGAAGCATCTCAATTCCATTGTGAAGAAACGTAATCCGGGCGTGCTTCTCATTGCCCAGGAGGACGGCCTGTGGCCGGAGCTGACAGATTGCGTAGAGAATGATCATATTGGCTTTGACTACAAGTGGAGCGGCGGATGGACCAGAGATTTTCTGTTCTATCTTTCCGTAGATCCTGTCCTTCGGAAAAATTATCATGACCAATTGACTTTATCTACCTTATATGCATATTCTGAGCATTATGTACTTACCCTTGGAAGCAGAGATGTGGGAACTCTTGGGGAATTTATGGATAAGCTTCCAGGAGATGAGAAGCAAAAGCTGGCACAGGTAAGAGCTGCTTATTCCTATATGATGGTACATCCTGGCTGCAAGATGATGGCACCACAGGGGGATATGCCGGAGGGGCTGGCGAAATGCATTCAGGCATTGAATGGACTTTACAAGAGTTCTCCTGCTCTTTATAAGCTGGATGACGATTATGACGGATTTGAGTGGATTCAGCTGATGAAGTACGAGGAAAATGTGATCACTTTCCTTCGCAAAACAGAAAAGCCGGAGGAAACGCTTCTGGTGATCTGCAATTTTGCTGCCATTCCTTATGAGAATTACCAGGTTGGCGTACCGTTTGCAGGCAAATATAAAGAAGTCTTTAACAGTGACGCTGCAGAATTTGGCGGCGAGGGCGTTGTAAATGCCCGGGTTAAGACAGCAAAGGCAGAAGAGTGGGACGAGCGGGAGTATTCTATTAAAGTGAAATTACCGGCTCTTGGAGTAAGCATCTATAGCTGTACTCCGGGGAAGGCACCTGCCAAGAGGGCAATTGCTTCGAAGGCTGTGAAATGATTGCACGGTAGTGGAATTTTCCCAGGAGGACTGGTTCAAAATTTCCTTGACAAATGCAGATGTATAAATTAAAATAGCAATTGTGTCCGGCAGATGTTTTTATCTGCCGGCGCATAAGCTGGAATAGCTCAGTCGGTAGAGCACTTCACTCGTAATGAAGGGGTCGTGAGTTCGAGTCTCATTTCCAGCTTTTTTATTTTGCAAAAGGGTATACTCCATGATAGAATATACCTTGAACAGGACGAACCTGCTTTTGGCGTACCTTTTTTCGGCAAATTATATGAAAATACGGGTTACCGATTTCGTAAGGTGCAGTAATAGCACTGCATTAACATTTATTATGTTAATGCCGAAGTCCATCAAGGGCTTCGTTATTTCGGCAGCCCGTATTTTTTTTCACAAAAACAGAGAGGAGGGGAATGAATGTCTGACTCATTTCTTGAATTAAAAAATCTGAAAAAAAGCTTTGCCCCCGGCGAGGCTGTTCTTCAGGGGATAAATCTTACAATCAGGCAGGGCGAGTTTGTAACCCTGCTAGGTGCTTCCGGCTGCGGCAAGACAACCACCTTGCGTATTATCGCAGGCCTGGAGCAGCCCGACAGCGGCAGTGTGTGGCTGGAGGGACAGGATGTGACTGCTCTTGAACCTAATCAGCGAGATGTGAATACGGTATTTCAGAATTATGCCCTTTTTCCCCACATGAATGTGGCGGATAATATTGGGTATGGCTTGAAAATCCGTAAGGCTCCCAAGGCTGAGATTAAGAAAAAGGTGAAAGAGATGCTGGAGCTTGTGCAGCTGGAGGGGTATGAGAAGCGAAAGCCCTCAGAGCTTTCCGGCGGTCAGAAGCAGAGGGTTGCAATTGCCAGAGCACTGGCAAATAATCCGAGGGTTTTGCTGCTGGATGAACCTCTTGGAGCACTGGATCTGCAGCTTCGCCGCACCATGCAGCTGGAGCTGAAGCGTTTGCAGAAGAAGCTTGGAATTACCTTTATTTATATTACCCATGACCAGGAGGAGGCCATCAATATGTCTGACCGGATCGTGGTAATGAATCAGGGGCAATTTGAGCAGATCGGAACACCGGATGAAATTTATAATCATCCGAAGACCAGCTATGTGGCTGCCTTTGTAGGAAATGCCAATATTCTCAAGGGAATTGTAGCAGAGAAAAACGGGCACCACATAAAAGTGAAGCTGGGAGATGAAGTGGCTTCTATTGATACAGAGGAAAAGGTAAATGTCGGGGAAAACGTTACGGTTGCTCTTCGTGGTGAACACATTCTGCTGGAGGAAAATGGCGACTTGCATGCCACTGTGAAGGAGAAAAATTTTGCAGCAGGGCAGCTCAGGGTTTTGCTTACCCTGCCAAATGGTGATGAGGTTACAGCCAGCCGCTTCGGTATGAATGCAGACATTCAGCCGGGACAGCAGATTTGCTGGCGTTTTGAACCAAAGGATGCGGTTTTAGTGGACCGTCCTAAGGGAGGTACAAACTGATGGGCAAAAAAAGCTCCATATGGATGATTCTTCCTTTATATATTTTTACCCTGATATTTGTAGCCTGCCCACTTCTCTATATGGTTGCTTTAAGCTTTGCCACTCCCGGAGAAGTTCACGGGGTACAGTGGATTTTTACACTGGATAATTACAGAAAGCTATTAGAGCCGGTATATCTGAATACATTTGCCCAGTCCTTTCAGCTTGCTTTTACAAGCACCCTGTTTATAACACTGATCGGCTATCCTTTTGGCTATTACATGGCGAAGCTGCCGGCCGGCGGCAAAAAGAAAGCCATGCTGCTTCTTATGCTTCCCTTCTGGGTGAATTCCCTGATCCGTCTTTATGGCTGGATCATTATTCTTCAGAAAAAAGGACTTCTGAATTTCCTTTTGAAGAAGCTTGGCTTGATCGAGAAGCCTTTGAAGCTGATGTACAGTTACCCGGCAATTGTAATCGGTATGATTTATGTGCTGCTGCCTTTTATGATTTTGTCTGTATATTCCAGTGCGGAAAAGCTGGACTGGTCTTTGGTGGAGGCAGCCCGGGATCTTGGTGCCGGCAAAATAAAAGCCTTTTGGACGGTTAGCTTTAAGCTGACCCTGCCCGGACTTTTGTCAGGTGTGATTCTGACCTTTATCCCATCCATGGGGCTGTTTTTCATAGCAGATATTCTGGGCGGAAATAAAGTGGTGCTGGTAGGAAGCCTGATCCAGGATCAGATGACCAGGGGAAATAACTGGCCCTTTGCAGCAGCCCTGGCAGTGATCATGATGATCCTTACCACCTTGATGATCCTTTTGTACCGTAAGGTTACCAATGCCAAAGAAGTGGAGGGGCTGGGATGAAAAAAAGCACACGTTTCGAAAAAATCTACCTGGGTATTGTTTTTTTGCTGATGTATCTGCCGGTGGCAGTTGTGATCATTTTTTCCTTTAATGAATCCAAGCTTCCTGTACGGCTGACCGGATTTTCCCTGCAGTGGTATCAGAAGCTGTTTGCAGATCGTGACATGCAAGAAGCACTTGTAAACAGTTTGATCCTGGGAGCTGCCAGCTGTGCGGTTTCCGCAGTGATCGGAACCATGGGAGCAGTGGGACTGTCACGAATCCATTGGAAAACAAAGGGCGCACTTGAGTACATCTCTATTTTGCCCCTTATGATACCGGAAATTATTCTGGGCATGGTGCTGATGGCATTTTTTTATATGCTGAACCTGCCCTTTGGAATGCTGACCCTGCTTATCGGCCATACGGTATTTTGCATTCCCTATATATTGATGGAAGTAAAGGCAAGGCTTGTAGGCATGGACCCTTCCCTTGAGGAAGCTGCAAGAGACCTTGGCGCGACTTCCCTCAGAGCCTTTTTTGACATCACCCTGCCCCTTATTATGCCGGCTGTGGCGTCTGGCTCATTACTTGCATTTGCCATGTCCATGGACGATGTGGTGATCAGTATTTTTATTAATGGTCCGAGACTGTCCACCTTGCCCATCAAGGTGTACACTCAGATAAAAACCGGTGTGACACCGGAAATCAATGCCCTGTGTACGATTATGCTGGCTTTTACAGTATTGCTCCTTCTTGTCTATTCTCTTGTGAGAAAGTTTTACAGGAAGCTTAGGTAGGGCAATGGTTGTCTACGGAAAGGAGAAAACAAATGAATAAACTCATTGAGTTGAAAAACCTCACAAAAAACTTTGATGACCAGCAGGTTCTTCGCGGAATCAATCTGGACATTTATGAGAACGAGTTTCTCACCCTTCTGGGACCAAGTGGCTGCGGAAAAACCACCACCCTTCGAATCATTGCAGGCTTTGAGGAGCCAAGTGGCGGAGAAGTATTATTTAACGGCATTGAGATTTCCAAGCTTCCTCCATATAAAAGAGAGGTAAACACCGTTTTCCAGAAATACGCTCTTTTTCCCCATCTGAATGTGGCAGATAATATTGGATTTGGTCTGAACCTGAAAAAGGTGGATAAGACGGTTATCAGCCAGAAGGTAAGCAAAATGCTGAAAATGGTAGGCCTTGAGGGCTTTGAAAAAAGAGATGTTACCCTGCTTTCCGGCGGACAGCAGCAGCGAGTTGCCATTGCCCGGGCCCTTGTAAATGAGCCGAAGATCCTTCTTCTTGATGAGCCTTTAGGTGCCCTTGATGCCAAAATCCGTAAGCAGATGCAGATTGAGCTGAAAAAAATCCAGCAGGAGGTTGGAATCACGTTCATCTATGTCACGCATGATCAGGAGGAGGCACTCTCCATGTCTGATACAGTGGTAGTTATGAATAACGGTGAAATTCAGCAGATCGGTGCGCCTACTGATATTTATAATGAGCCGGAAAACCGTTTTGTAGCAAGCTTCATTGGAGAGTCCAATATCATTGAAGGAATTATGATAAAGGATTTCCTGGTGCAGTTTGACGGATTTGAATTTGAGTGTGTGGACAAAGGCTTTGAAGATAATGAAGAAATTGAGGTTGTGCTTCGTCCGGAGGATCTGGATATTGTAGAGCCATCTCAGGCTAAGTTAAATGGTGTGGTACGAAATGTTACCTTCAAGGGTGTACACTACGAAATCCTTGTGGAGACAGAGCTGCGTACCTATAAGGTTCAGACTACTGATTATGCGGAGGTGGGCCGCCAGGTAGGACTGAAATTCGGACCGGAAGATATTCATGTTATGTACAGAATGGGAGCATATTAATGAAACAGTTTAAACGACTTATTATTCCGTATTTTATATGGGCAATCATAATCCTTGTAATCCCACTGTTTCTCATTGCCCTGTATGCATTTACTACAGAAGGAAATGAAGTTATGACTCTTTCCTTCACCTGGGGAAACTTTGCCAAGTTTCTGGAAGCTACTTATCTAAATGTTATCTTGAAATCCTTCTGGCTGGGACTGCTTACCACCTTTATCTGTCTGGTGCTGGGCTATCCCCTTGCCCTGATCATTGCAAGATGCTCTGAAAAAATGCAGGGTCTTCTGATCATGCTGGTTACAATTCCCATGTGGATCAACATGCTGCTTCGTACCTATGCATGGATGAATCTTTTGTCAGATAACGGAATCATCAATAACCTTTTGGCAAAAATCGGACTGGGACCTATCAATATGATGTATACTGATTTTTCCGTAATGCTCGGTCTGATCTGTAACTTTATGCCCTTTATGATCATTCCGATTCATACATCCTTAAATAAAATGGACAAGTCCCTGATCGAGGCTGCCTACGATCTTGGTGCAAACCGGTTCCAGACCTTCTGGAAGGTGATCTGGAAGCTGTCTTTGCCTGGGGTGGTAAACGGTATTATGATGGTATTCCTTCTTGCCATTTCCTCCTTCGTTATTCCCAAGCTTCTGGGAGGGGGACAGTACATGCTGATCGGTAACCTGATCGAATCCCAGTTTATCTCTGTTGGAGACTGGAACTTTGGAAGTGCCATTTCTATGATCCTGGCAGTGATCATTTTGCTTTCCATGAGTCTTATGAAGCGAATGGATAAGGAAAAAGGAGAGTAGGAGGGTATCATGCAGAAGAAGACAAGCTTTTTTCAGAGATTTTATGTGGCCATCTGCCTGGTGTTTTTTTACCTGCCAATTCTGGTGACCATGATTTTTTCCTTTAACTCATCTAAATCCCTGACTAAATTTACGGGATTTTCCATGAGATGGTATACCGAGCTGCTTCATAATACAGAAGTCAGCAAGGCGGTTTACGTATCTGTGACGATTGCCATTCTGGCAACTGTGATCTCTACCGTTCTTGGAACTATTACAGCCATCGGGCTTTCCAAGTCACGGAAGGTGTTAAAGGAAACACTTTTAAATATTAACAACCTGCCGATCCTTAATCCGGATATTGTAACAGCTATCGGACTGATGCTTCTTTTTTCCTCACTGGGCTTTCGCAAGGGATATATCACCATGCTGCTGGCGCATATTTCCTTTTGTACGCCATATGTTATCACCAGTGTTTATCCAAAGGTAAGAAGTCTGGATCCCAATCTGGCAAATGCGGCAATGGATCTTGGAGCAACACCCTTCCAGGCATTGACAAAGGTAATTGTGCCTATGATCAAGGACGGTATTTTCGCCGGCGCCCTGCTTGCGTTTACCATGTCCTTTGATGATTTTGTAATTTCTTATTTTGTATCCGGCAACGGTGTGAAAAATATTTCTATTGTTGTTTACAATATGACCAAGCGAATCAATCCAACCATTAATGCCTTGTCTACCATTGTAATCGTGGTTATTATTCTGGTACTTGTTTTCGCAAATATGCTTCCGCCGATTCTTGAGAAGCATGCAAGTAAGCATACGAAAAAGATTCAGCGTGTGATCGCACTTCTGGTAGTGGCGGCTCTTGGCTTTGGCCTTGCAAAATGCGGCGGTGCAGCAGGAGAGAGTCATGTGCTGAAGGTGTATAATGCAGGAGAATATATTGATCTTGCGCTTCTTAAAGAGTTTGAGGAGGAATATAACTGTACTGTGGTGTATGAGACCTTTGAGTCCAATGAGATGATGTACACCAAGCTGTCCGGCGGTGAATCCTATGATGTGCTGGTACCCTCCGATTATATGATCGAGCGTCTGATCAAAGAGGATTATCTCCAGCATATTGACTGGGATCAGATTCCCAATAAGGCGAATCTGATGAAAGAGGTTATGAATAAGAGCTATGATCCGGGCAACCGTTATTCCTGCCCGTATTTCTGGGGAACAGTAGGAATTCTGTATGATAAGACGGTGGTAGATCCGGCAGACCTTCAGGAGGGCTGGGAGATTCTTTGTGATACCAAGTATAAAGGAAATATTTACATGTATGATTCTGAGCGAGATTCCTTTATGATAGCCTTAAAGGCCCTTGGATATTCCATGAACACAACGGATGAAAAACAGATTCAGGAGGCTTATCAGTGGCTGGTTAATCAGAGAAACACCATGGATCCTATTTATGCAGGTGATGATGTGATCGATAATATGATTTCCGGCAATAAGGCAATGGCAGTAGTTTATTCCGGAGATGCTTCCTATATTATCAGTGAAAATCCGAATATGGACTATTTCACACCGGGACAGGGAACCAACAACTGGTATGATGCGATGGTAATCACAAGAGACTGCAGCGAGGTGGAGCTGGCACATCAGTTTATTAATTTTATGCTGGAAGAAAAATCTGCTCTTTCCAATACGGAAGAAGTAGGTTATACTTCTCCTGTAAAGAGTGTTTACGAGACCATGATCAGTGGTGAGTATGAGGGCGTTTCTTCTTATATTCCGGATTTCGAGAATCCTAACAGTGAGATTTTCCGCTATCAGGAGCCGAAGATCAAGCAGAAATATGCAGAGCTGTGGACCAAGATCAAGGCCGAGTAAATACAGGTAAGCACCGTCACCTGGGGGGGATGCGGCAGCACTTCCAAAAGCTGACGGGGCAGGCAGCGGGAAACCGTAAGACGAAAAAGGAGATCGACTATGAAGAAAAAGTTACTTGCAGCAATTTTAACAGTGGCAGCAGTATGCGGCAGCGTGGCACCTGTATATGCAGCTGATTCTGAGCTGGTTCTTTACACCTGGGAGGGAATGTTCCCACAGGAGGTTCTGGATGGCTTTGAGGAAGAGACAGGCTGTAAGATCGTATACTCCAATTTTGACACAGATGAAACCATGCTTGAGAAGGTTTCCATGGCAAAGGGCGGAGATTATGATGTGGTAATCGCAGACGATTATATTCTTGAGAAAATTATAGAGGAAGGCCTTGCCACTAAGCTTGACAAGGAGAAAATTTCCAACTGGGATAACATCAACCCTCTTTACCAGGGACAGTTCTATGATGAAAATGATGAGTACACCGTACCCTACGGCGCAGGAATCCCGCTGATCGTTTACGATCCGGATGAGGTGGAGCTGGACATTAAGGGCTATAAGGATCTGTGGGATCCGTCCCTTGAGGACAGTGTGGCATTGATTGCCAATTATCGTGTTATCAATGGAATCACACTTCTTACCATGGGGAAAAGCATGAATGAGGAGGATGTGGATACTATTAAGGAGGCCGGTGAAAAGCTTGTGGAGCTGGCACCTAATATTCGTATGATCCAGGATGACAATACCCAGAATGCGCTTCTGAACGGTGAAGCATCTGTAGCGCTCCTTTATACTTCCCAGGTAACAGCAGCTTTTGCAGAGGATCCGGAGCTGAAGGTGGTTTACCCGGAAGAGGGTCTGGGATTTGGCGTAATGGGCATGTTCATTCCAAGTGCTGCACCTAATGCTGAGGCAGCATATCAGTTTGTGGATTATATTTTAAGACCTGAGATTGCAGCAGAATGCTTTGATTATATTGGATACTACTGCACAAACAAGGCGGCTGACCAGCTGGTAGATGAGAGTCTGGTAGTGCCGGACAGCGTAACCAGCGGCGAAAGCATTAAGAATGTAAATGCAAAGGCAGAGGAGCAGTATAATAAGAACTGGACGGAATTTAAGGCGGCTTGTGATTAATTCAAAATTGCATTAAATAGAGTTGCGTTGTATAATTGGTACAAAAGCAACAGTTTGTAGAGGCAGGCTTTTGAGTCTGCCTTTCCTATTCGCTAAAGGGAGAACAACATGGAAATATACAAGGGTGCTTCCGCATTTGCGGGAATTGCTATCGGAAAAATACGGTTTTACCAAAAAGGAGAATATCAGCTCCGACAGCATCAGGCAGATGATATAAAGACGGAACAGCGTAATTTTGATATAGCAAGAAGACATGTGATGCAGACCCTGAAGGAAGAATATGATAGCGCAGGAATCTCAGAAGCTATTGAACATCAGGTACTTGAGCAGGCTGAGCTTCTTGGTTCCGGCAGCTTCCTTCGGGCGGTACAGAGCATGATCAGCGGAGAAAAGGTAACTGCCGCCTATGCAGTGCAGACCACACGGGATGAGTTAAATGGCACGTTTGGCAATCTGAAGGATCCGTCTATAAAAGAACGGATTCACAATGTTAGCAGGGTTTCAGACCTTCTTCTGGAAATCCTGGGAAAAGAGGAGAAAAAAATCAATCTGGGTGAGGAACCGGTAATTCTGGCAGCAGATGCCCTGTCTCCGGCTGAATTGATGGAGATGGACAAGGACAAGCTACTTGGCATTGTGACACGTAAAGGCTCTGCAACCTCTCATACGGCCATCCTTGCCAAAAGCATGGATATTCCCTGTGTAACAGGAGTAGGAATTCCCGCATCCGAAGAGGAATGGGAAGACACAGTTGCCATAATCGATGGCTATACCGGAACTCTTTATCTGGAACCGGACCGTGAGGTGAGAAGGGAATATGAAATCCGCAGAAAAGCGGATCTTGTGGAGCGGGAAGCGCTTTTGAAGCTAAAGGATGAAAAGGATATCACCCTGGATGGCAAGGAAGTAGGAATTTATGCAAATATCGGAAGCCTGGATGATCTGAACAGTGCGCTTTACTATGGCGCAAGGGGAATTGGACTGCTTCGAAGTGAGTTCCAATATCTGGGAAGAGAGAGCTATCCGGGAGAGGAAGAGCTTTTCCAGGCATACAAGAAGACGGCACAGACCATGGGTGATCGTCTGGTGGTCATTCGAACAGCAGATCTTGGCGCAGACAAACAGGCAGCCTACCTGGAAATCCCGCAGGAAACAAATCCTCTTATGGGAAATCGTGGAATCCGTTTTTGCCTGGACCGGAAAAATCTGTTTAAAACACAGATTCGCGCCATCTACCGTGCGAGCTGGTACGGAAATCTGGGGATGATGTATCCAATGATCAGTGAAGAGGAGGAAATGGATGCGATTGAGGAGCTGATCCAGGAGGTGAAAGCTGAGCTGAGTAGTGAGGGGATTTCGTTTAAAAATATCCGAACCGGCATTATGATGGAAACTCCTGCAGCTGTAATGATCGGTGAGGAGCTTGCCAGACGTGTGGATTTCCTTGGAATCGGAACCAATGACCTGACCCAGTATACGCTTGCCATGGATCGCCAGAATCCTTTGCTTCAGAAAAAATATAACGATCATCATCCGGCAGTTGTACGTATGATCAAAATGATTATAGATGCAGGACACAAAGAGAACTGTAAGGTTTGTCTCTGCGGTGAGCTGGCAGCAGATACAAGGCTGACAGAGACCTTTCTGCGGATGGGTGTAGATGCGTTATCTGTGGTACCGGCGTGTATTTTGCCGGTGAGAAAGGCACTGCGGGCTGCGCGGGTGAAAAATGAAGATGAATAAAGGACATTGTGCATGAATAAAAAAAGTAAAGTAGTTGTGCTTCCTTGTGAGGCATATGAGGAAGAAAAAATCTATAATCTTTTAAAAGCTGGTCTGAAGGAACTTGGCGGGCTTGAAGCACTGATTGGAAAAGAAGAGAAGATTCTGCTTAAGCCCAATCTTTTGAAGAAGGCAGAAGTAGAAAAGGCAGTGATCACCCATCCTGTGGTAGTTGGTGCCTTTGCCAGAATTTTACGGGAGGAAGGCTATGCCAATATTGTTCTTGCAGATTCCTGCGGTCACGGAACCACCAGACAGGTGATCCAGGGAACCGGCATGGATACCTATTTGGAAAAATACGAGATTCCGGCTATTGATTATACAAAAGGAGTGCATGTAGATTATCCGCAGGGGATTCAGGCCAGGGAATTTATTCTCCCAAAGGAGCTTCTGGAGGCAGACTGCGTCATTTCCCTTTCCAAAATGAAAACCCATGCCCTAGAACGGATCACAGGCGCTGTAAAAAACAGCTATGGCTTTATCTATGGGAAAAATAAGGCAATCGGCCATACAAAATATCCAAGTGCAGACAGCTTTGCGCGTATGCTGATCGATCTGAATCAATATGTGAAGCCGAGGCTTTATATTATGGATGGAATCACGGCAATGGAAGGCAACGGTCCAGGGTCCGGAGATCCGGTTGCAATGAATGTGCTCCTTATGTCTACAGATCCAGTGGCGCTGGACAGTGTGTTTGCAAGGCTGGTGTATCTAAAGTCGGAGATGGTACCAACAAACTACCATGGGGAAAAGATGGGACTTGGATACTGCCGGGAAGAGAATATTGAGATTGTGGTGGCAGATGCCATGCATTCGGAGCAACTTGTATCCATGGAGGATTTGGTTTGCCGGTACGGAAAACCGGATTTCAATGTGGACCGTACTCAGATACGCAGCAATGTCTGGACAAAACTAGCCAAAGCCTTGAATATTTTCCAGAAGAAGCCCTATATCGAACCGGATAAATGTATTCGCTGCGGCATTTGCGTAAACAGCTGCCCTGTTCCCGGTAAAGCTGTGGCTTTCCGAAAAGGAAAAGAGAATCCGCCGGTATATGATTATAAAAAGTGTATCCGATGCTTCTGCTGTCAGGAGATGTGCCCGAAGAAGGCGATTAAGGTGAAGTGATTGAATGCTCGTTTGAGAGCACTTCTTGCATCTAAGGAAAAATAAGAATTTTTACGTGAAAAGCAGCAGTAGCACATCTGGATTCACCAGCTATCCTATTGCTGCTTTTACAAATTACCGCTCTAATATAGTTGCTACTTCTTTAATGTATTCCGGTGTGGTGCCGCAGCATCCGCCTACAATACCAGCGCCCGCATCAATCAGTGCCTTGATGTGCTTCGCAAAATCCGGGGCTTTCATAGAATATACGGCATTTCCCTGATCATCAATGAAAGGCATTCCTGCATTGGGCTTGGCGATAACCGGAATGGAAACATTCTCGCGGATGTTTCGAATAACAGAAATCAGCTGGTCCGGACCAACAGAACAGTTCACACCTACTGCATCAGCACCTGCAGCCTCCAGAGAAACAGCAGCTTCAATGGCATTTCCACCGCTGAAAATACTTCCGTCAGCATCTACCGTCATAGTACACATAATCGGAAGCTGGCAGACTGTGGAAGCAGCATCTACAGCAGCAAGAGTCTCTTCAATATTGATCATGGTCTCTGCAACAATCAGGTCAACTCCTGCGTTTTTCAGAATTTCAATCTGTTCCCGGTACATTTCAAAAGCAGTCTCATAGGTCATATCTCCGGCAGGCTCCATCATTTTGCCGCTTGTGGTAATGTCAGCAGCGACATAAACCTTGCGGGAAGCTGCGTCTGCTACTTCTCTGGAATAGGACACCAGGCGGGTGTTGATCTCTTTTATCTGATCCTGTAGATGATGCATGGTGAGATTTATGCGATTACCACCAAAGGTAGGAGCATAGATAATATCGCTTCCCGCTTCTACATAGCCTCTCTGAAGGGCCTGGAATACATCCTTATGTGCCAGTACCCACTCCTCTGTGCAGACGCCCTTTGGCATGCCGGCGGCCATCAGATTAGAACCTGTAGCTCCATCAAGAAGAACAACATTCTGTGTAAGTGTCTGAAAATCCTGTTTTGTCATATGATAATTCCTCCTTAGATTGGCAGAACATTTTCTTGCCCGCTTGTCCGGGTATACATGATATAGTTCTGCCGGATACGGTAGATTTCGTCATAGTCCCATCCGCGTCCTGGAAATTATAACGTTTTCATAAAAAAATAAATATAAATCTTTTGCATTATATCACTATTTGACTTGATTTTCCAGTTGTCAGCATATAAAATATATGCTATGTTCTGATAAAAGATTACTGTTCATTCCGTGAACAGTAACGATGAATGACTATAAGAAAAGGAGTTACACGATGAGTAGAAGGAGAAGAAGAAACGACTGGATTCCAGGCGCAGTGATCACGATCATTGTACTTATGCTTTCTGTTGTTTTCATGGGACTTCTTGCAATGACTAAGATGGTTCCCACGATTTATATGCTGATCATAGGCATTGTATTGGTATTGTTTACCGCTGTGATCTGGCTGCTGGTATGGCATTTCAGACATAAGGGCAGATTTATAGCAGGTACCATACTTGCAGTGCTTTTGGTTGCAGTTCTTGCCCTTGGCGGTTTTTATATTAATAAGACAAGAGATGCATTAAGCGGCATTTCCGGCGTTAATACAGAGGTAACCCAGATTGCAGTTTATGTAAGAAGTGACGATGCTGCGGATTCTGTTGAAGCAACTGCAGGATACAATTTTGGTATTTTGTCCTCTCTTGACCGTGAGAACACGGACGGTGCTGTAAACCATCTGAACAGTCAGTTTAGCACAGCAGTACAGACCACAGAATACGCCGGACTTACCGAGCTGGCAGACGGACTTTACAAAAATGAAGTGGGTGCAATTATCTTGAATAATGCATATCTGGATGTCCTTGAGGAAATGGACGGGTATGCAGATTTTGAGTCAAAGGCGAAACAGGTTGGAACTGTTGATGTAGAAAGTGAGATTACGGTAAATAACACATCCTCTGATGGCAGTAATGATACTCAGACAGCAGAGCCGATAACCACCTCCAGAGGCGGTAAGGTTTATACCATTTACCTCAGCGGTATTGATACCCGCGGCGAGATGACAGCTAAGAGCCGAAGCGATGTAAATATCATTGCGACTATCAATACAGACACCCGTGAGATTCTTCTTGTTTCCACACCTCGTGATTACTATGTACCGCTTTCTATTTCAAACGGAGCACCGGATAAGCTGACACATGCAGGTATCTATGGAATTGATGTTTGTATGAACACCCTGGGAATGCTGTATGATATTGATATCAACTATTACTTCAGAATCAACTTCGGTGGATTTGTGAAGGTAATTGATGCATTAGGCGGAATTACTGTATATTCAGATTATGACTTTGATTCCAAGAATATTACAGGATACCACTTCAATCAGGGAGCAAACTATGTAAACGGAGAACAGGCCCTTGTATTCTCAAGAGAGCGATATGCGTTCCAGGAGGGTGACCGCCAGAGAGGCAAGAACCAGATGGCAGTGATCAAAGGCGTTGTGGATAAAGCACTTTCTCCGGAAATCCTTACCAGTTATTCTTCCATTCTTTCCAGCCTGGACGGATGCTTTGGTACCAATATTACCTACGAAGAAATTGCACAGCTTCTCCAGCAGCAGCTTGCAGGCGGCGGCGACTGGACGATTGTTTCCTACAGTGTGGATGGAACCGGAGCAACTGAGAAGCCATACTCCATGAGCCAGAAGGCTTATGTTATGGTACCGGATTACAGTACTGTTGATAAGGCAAAAGACCTTATGGCGAAGGTGCGTAATGGCGAGGTTGTAACGCAGGCAGATGCAGACGGAACCACAGGGCAGTAAGCCAGCGATTATTAGGTAAACCCTAATAAAGAGCAAACAGACAGTTTAATAGTAAGCCAGGGCAGATTAAATTTTAATGATCTGCCATGGCTTTTTGAGACTTTGGCAGAAGAAGAGAAATAAGTCGGAAGGCTGACATATTATTGACAGGAGAAGGGCTAAATGAAGTAAAAAAATAATAAAAACATAGAATAATTGGGAAAAATTACGAATTTTATCCAGAAATCGGTAAAATGAAGGGCGTACAGTTGACAATTTAAGGGGGAGGTGGTATTTTTATAAGAAGACTGCGATGGTGAAAACTGTCGGAAAATATGATTTGTCTCATTGGGATTAAAATAGCCAATGAGCAAAATAGGAAATTAGATAAGTTATAAATATAAAGTCTCAATGAAAAGAAAAAACACAGTCAACGTACCTAGAGTGGATTACAGTGATAATAGACATAAAAAATGAAAAAAAGCTGTTGAAATAGATTTGGAAAACTAATGATACGGAGGAACATAAATGAGCACAGTTACTTTAGATAATAAAACGATTTTAGCCACAGGTGCAGCCGGCTTCATCGGTTCTAACCTTGTGAAAAGAATCTATCAGGAAGGCTCCTTCTGCTACAGTCATTGGCATCGACAACATGAATGCCTATTAGATGTAGCATTGCATTGAGAGGGTACGACAGCATAAGAAAGCACTTAGCCGTGTGGGCTTCAAGAGAAAAATAAATACCATCCTTCGGGATAGGGACATAGAAAAATCTTGGGATGAAGGAGTTTAGAAAACATGAAAGTATGTTTAGTCGGTTCTTCGGGTGGACACTTGACGCATTTGTATATGCTAAAGCCATTTTGGAAAAACAAGAATCATTTTTGGGTTACATTTGATAAAGAGGATGCAAGAAGCCTGCTTGAAGGTGAAAAAATGTATCCGTGTTACTATCCAACCAATAGAAGTTTGAAAGCTCTTATCAAAAACACCAAAATTGCGTGGAATGTGTTGCATAAAGAAAAGCCGGATTTAATTATTTCCTGTGGTGCAGCGGTTGCAGTTCCTTTCTTTTACATTGGGAAAGTAATGGGTGTAAAGCTAGTCTATATTGAGGTCTTTGATCGAATTGATAAGCCGACAATGACAGGAAAGATGGTTTATCCCATTGTGGACAAGTTTGTTGTGCAGTGGGAAGAGCAGAAAAAGGTTTATCCAAAGGCAGTTAACCTTGGCAGCATATTCTAAGTAGGGGACGAGAAAATGATTTTTGTGACAGTGGGAACACATGAGCAGCCGTTTAATCGGCTGATACAAAAAATAGACGATTTAAAAAAAGACGGAATCATAAACGAGGATGTCATTATCCAGACAGGTTTTAGTACATATGAACCGAAGCATTGCCGATGGAGCAAATTGATTCCGTATCAGCAGATGATAAAGAATGTGGCTGATGCTCGCATTGTAATCACTCATGGCGGTCCAGCAAGCTTTATTATGCCTCTGCAGATTGGCAAAACCCCTATTGTTGTGCCACGTCAGCATCAGTTCAATGAGCATGTAAATGACCATCAGGTTGAGTTTGCAAGGAATGTGGCTCAGAGAATGGGAACGATTATCCCGGTAGAAGATATTGAAACATTGGGAGATATCATAACGAACTACGACCAGATTGTTGCTGGTATGGGACATGGAATGAGCAGCAATAATGCAAAATTTAATGAGGAACTGGAAAAACTGGTCAAAGAATTATATTGAGGAAGAGTAAATGAAAAAAGTCGGAATTATGTCAATGCAGCGCATTGCAAACTACGGCTCGTTTTTGCAGGCATATGCATTGAAACAGCTAATTGAGGAAGTTGGCTGTAATGTAGAGTTTGTGGACTACCATGTGGGTGCTCCAGTAATTGCAGAAAATGCAGATAGCAAAAACAAGGTTGTCCGAAAGATAGAAAAGGGGCTGGAAACTTTTCGATATCGTGCTCCTCTTGCACACAAATTATCGTTCATCCGATATAAACAGTCTTTTGCTCAAAAGTATATGCCGCTTTTGGGAATTGCAGACGAAATGAACTACAACCCCACAGTGGATTGCCTTGTGATTGGCAGTGACGAGGTTTTTAACTGTATTCAAAAAAATTCCAACGTGGGTTATTCGCTGGAATTGTTTGGAAAAGATAATCATGCAAAGAGACTTCTCACTTATGCAGCGTCTTTCGGCAATACTACATTGGAAAAGCTGAAAAAGTATAAAAAGACTGAAGAAGTCGGAGCATTGTTGAAGAAATTTGATGCGATTTCTGTACGAGATGCTAATTCAGGAACTATTGTAGAGTGGCTTACTGGGAAAGAACCAGTGTACAATCTGGATCCGGTTCTGACCTATGATTACATGAACTGCTGTGACAAAATCCCACAGGTTCAGACTAATGAGAAGTATTTGATTCTGTATGCGTATGCAGGTCGTATTTCCGATGCTGAGGCAGATTGGATTGCTGCTTATGCAAAGAAAAAGAATTTGAAGACATATGCAATCGGGGGTATACAGAAATGTGCAGACCGTTTTGTGGATTGCTCACCTTTTGAGGTTTTAGCTTATTTCAGAAATGCAGAAGAAGTCATTACAGATACGTTCCATGGTAGTATCTTCTCTGTAATTACACATCGTCCGTTTACAACGTTGATCCGTAAAAGTGTAGATAACAGCTATGGTAATGAAGAAAAATTGAGTGATTTGCTGAAAAGATTGGGATTAGCGAATAGAATGACAACGGAAATTAAAGATGCAGAAAATATCAATGAAAAGCTGATTGATTACGCAAAGGTGGATGGGCTGTTGAAAGCACATAGAGAAGTGGCGAAGGAGTATCTGCGAAAAAATATCTCCTGAAAAGAAAGGAATGGCATATGTATACTGAACTGAAGACATATCAGATTATTATAGCACTATTGAAAAAATACGGAATTACACATTGTGTCTTGTCGGCTGGTAGTCGCAATGTTCCGTTTGTTCACTCAATTGAAGAAGATCCTGATTTTCATTGCTATTCAGTAGTTGATGAAAGAAGTGCTGGCTATTTTGCACTTGGTTTAGCGCAGGAATTAAACCAACCGGTTGTGATCTCTTGTACGTCCTCTACGGCAACCTGTAATTATTGGCCGCCTGTTGCAGAAGCATTTTATCAGGGGATACCGATCGTTGTATTGACCAGTGATCGTGATCCTGAAATGCTTGGACAGTGGGAAGACCAGATGATCGATCAGGTTGGAATGTACGATCGACATGTAAGAAAATCAGTTAATCTTCCGATTATTAATAATCGCGATGATGAAATTTATTGTCAGCGTTTGGTCAATGAAGCATTACTTGAGTTGAATCATCACGGAACTGGTCCGGTGCATATCAATGTTCCGATGAAGTCCTATAACAATTCTTTTAATATTAAGACCCTTCCAGAGGTTACGAAAATTGATCGTCTTTGCTTAGATCATGCAGATGACTTATGGAAAGAGAAAATTGAAAAATTGAAAAAAGCTAGGAGGATTTTGGTTACCTGTGGACAGAACAGCTATGTTAGTCCTGCTCTTCAGGAAAGCTTAAAAGGATTTTTTGAAAAGTACAATTCTGCGGTATCAATCGAGTATATGTCTAATGTTGAGATAGAAGAAGGTCTGAATCTCAATGTTTGCATGGATGCACGGTATGTAATTCCGAAGAAGGTAAAAGAATTTCTCCCTGATATTGTGATTTCTTTTGGAGGTAATATTTTTTCTGGAATTAAAGAGCAATTTAGAAAGTTTGCAGGAGATTTTGAACACTGGCTGATTCAGGAAGATGGTCGGGTTGTTGATCTTTATAAAAGCATTACCACGATTTTCGAATGCAAGCCGGAATACTTCTTTAGATATTGCGTAAATGTAGCTGATGAAAGTCAGAAGAATGACCGTGAATATTATCAGGGACTAAAGAACTATGTGGATTCGGTTGTCTATCCGGATTTTCCGTATTCGCACGTGTATGCAATTAAAGAAGTTGTAGAAAAAATCCCGGCAGACTCTGTACTGCATTTGAGTATTAACGACAGTATTCGTATTACGAATTTCTTCAAGCTTAATCCGAGAATTAAAACCTATGCAAATATTGGAACACATGGTATAGATGGCTGTTTGTCTTCTTTCTTGGGACAGGCCGCTGTGGGAAATAAACAAAGCTATCTCGTAATTGGAGATTTGGCATTTTTCTATGATATGAATGCAATGAGACTGCGCCATATTAAGAATAATGTTCATATTTTGCTGATTAACAATGAGGGCGGATCAGAGTTTTACTTCAATCATATGTGGAAAGATGAGGCAAGTGATTTGCACACAACTGCACGGCATCATACTAAGGCTGAGGGTTGGGTTAAATCGAACAACTTTATCTATTTAAGCGCACATGATAAAGAATCTATGCAGGAAGCTCTTAAGGAATTCATGCGCAGCGATTTGGAGAAGCCGGTCTTCTTAGAAGTGTTTACAGAAATGAAAACGGACTCGGATGTGATTTATGATTTCTTTGATCTCAGCAGACCGAAGGATGTACAGTCTGAAACGATTCGTAAGAGCAAGGAATTTATTAAGGCAACTATAGGTCAGGAGAAAGCTCAGAAAATTGCGGGGCTTTTCAAGAAATAAGGAGCTTACGGTATGGGCTATAAAAGAATCATCAGGAAAATTGCAAAGTTTATTTTGGCATCTCAGCCAGATGCATTTGTACAAGTAAATGTTGGACAGATTCAATCAGGCAGTATTTTGAATGATAAAAAGATTGTCATTACCGGAGGTGGAAGCGGCCTTGGATTTGCAATGGCTAAAAAATTCATCTCTGAGGGAGCTGAAGTTATTATATCCGGAAGAAATGCTGATAAATTGAATGTTGCAGCAGAGAAACTCGGAAATAGCAATTGCAAGACCGTGGTTGCAGATGTCTGCGATGTAGCCCATAGCAAGGAGTTCTTGGAAAAGGCAAAAGAACTGTTGGGTGGCAGGATTGATTGTTTGGTCAGCAATGCCGGAGTGTCTTTGCATGAAAATATTTATACAAATGTGACTGTAGAGGGATTCGATAAACAGTTTAACACCAAATTTCGTGCGGGCTATTTCTTGGGAAAGGCTTTTCTTGAAATGAAAACGAAGGAAGAAAAGCCAAATGCAGAATTACTGTATATAACATCTGAAACGGGTGATCAGGTATATGATATTCCGTATGGGATGACAAATGCAGCGTTAAACAGTATGGTTGGTGCATTTTCAAGAAGAGTATACCAGCAAGGAATTCGCGTGAATGCAATTGCGCCTGGGGTTACTCTTACAGAAATGACAAGAGATTATGCTGAGTCAAGTGATGGTAATCTGTATAGAAATTGTGCTTCCGGCAGGATTTTCCTTCCAGAGGAAGTAGCAGAGGTGGCGTGTTTCCTTTTGAGTGATGCATCAAAATGCATTTCTGGTGAAGTGATTCATTGTAATGCAGGAAATCACTTGAAAGCATTTTGGGATGAAAGTAAATAATGAAAGTTTTAGTAATTAATACAGTTAGATTCAAGTTGAACGGAATATCAGCAGTAATAAAAAATTATTACCAAGCTATGGACAAGAAAAATCTTCAAATGGATTTTGTTGCCATTGACAAACCGAGTGATGAATATTGTTGTTTTTTTGAGAAAAATCATCTGAGATGCTTTGTATTTCATAAAAAAAATATTGTCAGCTATTTTTGCAAAATCTTGGAGCTTTGCCGTAAAGAAAAATACAATATTGTTCATATACATGGTAACAGTGCAAATATGGCAATTGAACTATTCGCGGTAGCACTGGGAGGAGTAAAAGTTCGAATTACGCATTCACACAATACTGCAACAATGCATCCATTTATGCATAATCTGCTGTGGCCAATATTTTCAAAGTTATGCACAACTCGTTTGGCATGTGGTGAGGATGCGGGAAAGTGGTTGTATAGAGATAATAATTTTACGGTTTTGAATAATGGGATTCAAACAAAAGATTATACATTCTCTGAAGAAAAGCGTGATGCGGTACGAAAAGAGCTTGGAATACAAGACGATGAAGTTTTGCTTGGCCATGTTGGAAACTTTATTGAGCAGAAAAATCATTCCTTTTTGATTGATATTTTTTCAGAAATACATAGTGCAAATCCAAAATATAAATTGCTTTTAATTAGCGATGGAATGTTGATGCCGATAATTAAGGATAAAGTATATTCTCTGGGATTGGATGATGCAGTGATATTCTTAGGAAAAACTTTGAAAGTATCGGATTATCTTCAGGCAATGGATTTGTTTTTACTCCCGTCATTACATGAAGGACTGCCAGTGGTTTTGGTAGAAGCACAAGCGGCAGGTCTTATTTGTGTTGTATCGAGTACGGTAGCGAAAGAAGCTGACTTGACGGAAAGCTGCTTTTTTCTGCCAATAGATTCTACAGCTCCGTGGGCAGAAGCAGTAAAAAAGTTGAAATATATGAAAAGAAACAGAGAAGAAAACTCAACGAATAATATAGCTTTAATTAGAGAAAAAGGGTACGACATAGAAGAAAATGCTGATAAGTTGCGTCAAATTTATGTAAATGCGTGTGAGGGAAGATAAATGACATATGAGGGATTGAGACTAAAGGTATTAAAATTCTGGCGACTTGGTTTGGCAAACCATAGAAAAAAGCAGCTGAAGTCTACAGATTTTACGATTATCTCTAATAACTGTTGGGGTGGGATGATTTATGAAAGCTATAATCTGCCCAAAGAATCTCCTACGGTTGGGATGTTCTTTATTGCAAAAGATTACATTGAGTTTTTGTCTGACTTAAAAGGCTATGTCAATGGAAAATTAACTTTTATCAAGCCGGAGAAATCTCGTTGGAAAGATATGCCACAGGTCTCAGGGGATAAGAGATTTGGTTCCTATCCTGTAGGTGTCTTGTCCAACGGAAAGAATCCGGTTGAAATCTTCTTCTTACATTACCATAGTGAGCAGGAAGCTAGAGAAAAGTGGGAACGTCGAGTACAGAGAATTAACTGGAATAAGTTACTGGTGAAGTTTAACGACCAAAATGGCTGTACAGAGACAGAAGTGAACAAGTTTATAGAGATGCCCTTTAAGAATAAGGTATTCTTTACTTGTAAGCACTGGCCAAATGAAAATGGGGGGTACACGATTATTCACCAGTTCCCCAAACATGAGTTTATAATGGCTTCTTATGAGCCGTTTGGAAAGAGTAAGTATATAGATATCACAAAGGTGCTGAATAATTTGTGATTCGGCCGTTTGTAATGGAGGAATCATGAAAAAAATAGATATTATAACTAAGGCAATGACTTCCGGTGGAGCAGAAAGAGTAATTGCCCAGCTGGCTAATTATTTTACTGAACAGAATGTCAGTTGCAGAATAGTTACTACTGATAAACGAGAAGTCATGTATCCGCTCGATGAAAAAGTTAAAGTTGTTGGAATTGGGAAAACATCAAATAATAAAGCAATTGATAGAGTACTGAGATATAAAAAAATCAGAAGTCTCATTCAAGAAAATAAGCCAGATGTTGTATTGACTATGCCAGAAGATACGGGAGTCTATGCTATTTTGGCATTGATAGGGACAAGAATTCCAGTCTATGTTTCTGAGAGAAATAACCCATGGGTCATGCCAAATGTGAAAATTACACGATTTTTAAGAAAATTGGCTTATCCATTTGCAAAAGGCATAATTTTTCAGACAGAAATGGCGAAGACGTTTTTCCCAGAGCATATACAGAAAAAAGGGGTTGTTTTGCAAAATCCTGTGGATGCAACGAGAATTCCAGAACCATACATAGGTGAAAGAAAAAAGGTGTTTGCGGCTGTGGGGCGTTTGGAACCGCAAAAGAATTTTTCAATGCTAATTAAGGCTTTTTCAGAATTTCACAAAGAAGAAAAAGATTATCAACTGATTATTTACGGAGAAGGAAAAGAGCGCACTAATCTTGAAAAGCTCATTAAACAACTTAATCTCGAAGGCTCAGTGTCATTACCTGGAAGAAACAAAGATGTTCTTAATGCTATTAATGATTCTGCTGCTTTCATTCTTTCTTCAGATTACGAAGGCATGCCAAATGCACTGATTGAGGCAATGTGCATGGGAATGCCTGTTATTTCAACTGATTGTCCTTCAGGAGGACCAAGAGAATTGATCCATAATGGTGAGAATGGTTTGCTTATAGGAGTGAATAATATTGAAAGTATGAAAGAAGCAATGATAAAAATCATTGATGGTAGAAGTGAAACGCTCGGAAAAAATGCATATTTAGTAGGAAAAGAACTAACTAATCCACATATTTTTGATGAATGGAAAAATATACTATTTAGGATGTAATATTAGAGAGGAAAGTATTAATGACATATTTAAGGATAAGAAAACAAGATATACCTATAATTGCATTTTGTATAGGAATTTTTGTTTTTCCATATATATTAAGAGAGCGCATGTTAGGCTCATTGGCGTTGATTAATTTTTTTGCCTATTTTGGATTAATTTATGGTAGTAAAAAAAATGTCCTTATTCTTCCGATAAAGTATAAGAAAAGTATATTTAACGCTGTAATATGGCTTTGCTACACAATTGTTGCAACTTTTTTGCTTTTTTACATTAAAGAAAATGAGTGGAGTAATGTCAGACGTATTTTATTGCTGTTCGTATATATATTTCCTGCGATTTTTATATGCACAAAAATAAGTGATACAGACAAAATTAAATATTATTCAGATGTGTGGTTGAAATTTCTTCAAATAGTGTGTCGCCTAATGTGTATGCTCTGGGTTGTCGATAAATTTTTAGGTAATGCCATCCAGAATTTATGGGCTACTATATATCAAAGCAACACTTTGCTTTATCTTATCAGATCTGGAAGATTTATTTCATTTTACGGTCATGCACTAGAAAATACAGCTTTTTTCCTAATGCTTTTAATCTGGACAACAATAAAAAAAGATGAATATAGAAAACAAAATTCTACATATATTTTGGATGTTTTTACCGCACTATTTGGAACTGCAATTTGTGGAAGTAAGTCTGGAGTAATGTTAGCTATTTTACTACTTTTGCTATGCAATATTGGACTAAGAAAAACCAAATATATGATAACAATTCTAGTTTTGTTTTTGGGTCTTTATATGACAGGTGCATTTGATTTGATTATATCACGTATTATGGAAGGTCTTGCAACAGGTGATTTGTCTACTGCAAGAAATTCATCATTAGAAACGTTGATGCTAAAAGGCATTGTTGATTTTAAAATGATGAAAGGACATGCCTTTAAATATGGTGATGTTGCTATGGTTGCAGCATTGGAATATCCTTTTTTACAGTGGTCATTTGTTTGCGGAATTGTGTTTACTATTGTCCAATATTTAATGTATTTTGTCAAGCCAGGAATACAAGTACTATTGTCAAAAAAATGGAGTACGCTCATATGCTTGCTTGTTTTAATGGCATTCTATAATGGAAATAACGGTATTGTATCGTTTAGTGATGATTTGCTCATTTACAGCTTAAATGTATGGCTAATTACGCAGGTTGCAGGAAGAAAAGATAAGGATAGAAGAAAATGCAAAAAAAAATTAAAGTTATGCATATGATTTGGTCAATGGGAGATGGAGGTGCCCAACAGGTAGTAATTAATTATCTGAGAGACCTTAATAATGATCCGGATATTGAACTTAAGCTATATGTTTATACAAGACCGACGAAATCAAAGTACGACATGGAAATTGAAAAAGAAGGGTATAATGTTGTTTATCTAAATAATCCAAGAACAAAAGTACAGATTCCGTATATCAAAAGATTTTTCCAGAGACCAGTTTCAAAAAAGGCATGGGATAAAGCAGTTAAGGATTACAGACCGGATATTGTACATGTACATATTTCAGGACTGCTTGGTGCGACAATGCCAGGAATTATAAAAAACAAAATTCCAGTTCGATTTGATACATTGCACAGCAGTCCATACCGTTATACAGGAAAAATCAAAAGAATTATTTCAGATGCTTTTCAATATCAAAATGTAATCCCTATTTGTGTTACAGAGGCACAAGTAGAAGAAGCAAAAGAGTGGTATGGCATTACAAAGTATGAAGTTGTTCGTAATGGTATCGACATAGAACAAATCAGAAAAAAATGCTGCTCTAAACATGAAGGAAGAGAAGCATTTGGTATAGAGGACAATTCATTTGTCATAATTGGAGTAGGTAGACTAAACCCAATCAAGAAATTTTCCCTACTGATAGAATCTTTTGCGAAAGTTCACCAGATAAAATCTAATTCGATTCTAGTAATTGCCGGAGATGGTGGAGAAAAAGAGAAGCTTACTCATTTAGCAAGGAAACTTGGTGTAGAGAAGTCGGTTAGATTTCTTGGTAACATCGCTGATGTAACAAAACTTTATTGTGCGGCTGATGTTTTGGCAGTTACATCTGATACAGAATCCTCATCATTGGTAGCAATTGAAGCGCAGGCATGTGGAACGAGGTGTGTTTTGTCTGCTGGAGTTCCAAAAGAAAGTATTCTTTTGCAGCAGACACAAAGGCTGGGGGAAGACGCTACTTCGGAGACGTGGTGTAATGCGTTACTGAATGATTCTTATGAAAATACGGCGGTAGCTTCCATTGAAGATTATGAAGTGCATAATGTGAGTAAAAAAATGAAAGAAATATATTTAAAGTACTATTCAGCGTATGAGGAGAAGCAAGATGTCGATACAAAGTAAAGAAGATTTATTATATTATTTGGAACAAGACCGTATCGCGTTAAAGCGCCCAGCTGGTTTTGTGCTGCAAAAAGACAACATTTGGAAATTTGAAATTTTGCTCAGAAAGGCAGAGTACTATTGCAACTGTATGCCGGGTAAGTTGAAAAAGATTGGTTCTATTTATAAAAGAAGATTATACAGATTAGGGGCAAAATGTGGAGGTTTTTCCATTCCAATCAATTGTTTTGGACCGGGATTGTCAATTGCTCATTGTGGGGCTATTGTGGTAAATGATACAGCAAGAATTGGAAAAAATTGTCGTATTCATGAGGGGGTGACTATTGGGGCAACAGGAAAAAATGGACAGGCTGCAATTATCGGTGATAACTGTTTCCTCGCTACTGGTGCAAAAATAATTGGAGATGTACATCTCGGAAATGATATTGCTGTAGGAGCTAATGCAGTGGTTACAAAATCTTTCTTGGAAGATAAAATCACCTTAGGGGGGGTGCCTGCAAAGAAAATAAGCAATCATTCATCGAGAGATTTCCTTGCAGACGGTTTGTTTGAAAATTAGTTTGAAAGGAGAACTTAGTATGGTGAAAAAGTTTATTATTACAATTGACACAGAAGGCGATGGGCAGTGGAATCCGAATGCGCCTTGTTCAACAGAGAATGCACGGTTTATTCCACGATTTCAGGGACTTGCGGAGAAATACGGATTTAAGCCCACATGGTTAACAAACTATGAAATGGCAGAAGATCCATTTTACATAGAATACATGACAGACTGTCTAAGGAGGGGTACCTGTGAAATTGGAATGCATCTTCATGCATGGAATAATCCACCAGAGTATCCATTGAAAAAAGTAAATGATCAGAGAGATTATTTATTTGAGTATCCAGAAAGCATTATGGACGAAAAAATTCGTGTTATTACCGAAAAATTGGAAAACACTTTTTCTACCAAGATGCTTTCACATAGAAGTGGACGTTGGTCAACGGATGAAACGTATTTCAAGTTATTAAAGAAGTACGGATACAAGTATGACTGTTCTGTTACACCGTTCATGAATTGGGAAACTTGTGTTGGATCAACAGGAAAACCAGGTTCCGATTATAGTAATTGTCCAATAAAGCCATATGAAATATATGATGGAATTATGGAAGTGCCCGTTTCTGTTCGTCCGATGAAATACATTGCCACGGATGCAATGCATTCTATTTATGGGATTGCACATGAATTGAAATGGAGTAATAGAATTCGCTATGCTTGGTTAAGACCTACTAAAAATCCGTCCTTTATTGCTCTTAAAAAAGTATTGGATGTTGTAGGTGAGGATAGTAACTATGCTATGTTTATGCTTCATTCTTCAGAGATGATGCCAGGTGGAAGCCCTTCATTTCCAGATGAGAAAAGTATCGAAGAGCTATATGAGCGCATCGAGAAGCTGTTTGCATATGCAAAGCAGAATGGATATGTAGGCTGCAAATTATCAGATTATAAAGAAGAGGACTAGTTAAAAAATGGAAAGTAATAAACAAAAAGTAGCGGGGGGATTGTTTTGGTCTTATGGCGAGAGAATAATGGCACAGCTAGTCTCACTTGTTGTATCCATTGTATTAGCTAGGCTTCTTGATCCAGAAAATTATGGGGTAATATCTATCGTAATGATATTTATTACACTTTGTGATGCAATTGTCTCAGGTGGTTTTGGAAATGCAATTGTGCAAAAAAAAGATGCAGATGAACTGGATGTTAATACAATGCTGTGTTGTAGCGTCGCAACATCATTTTTGCTATACATTGTAATTTTCTTTGCAGCTCCAGTTATTGCGGATTTTTATGATATGGATATCATACGTCCAATTTTAAGAGTACTTGGATTACGACTGCTGATTTCTGGTGTTAATAGTATTCAGCGTGCATGGATTCAAAAACGAATGCTGTTTAGACGTTTCTTCATTTCGACTTCTTTTGGTACGGTTATATCGGCTGTGGTTGGTATATCTATGGCATATAGGGGGATGGGGGCATGGTCATTGGTAGCACAATATTTAACAAACAGCTTTATTGATACGATGGTTTTGCTTATTACAAACGACTGGAAACCGAGACTACAGTTTTCCTGGAGAAGAGCAAAGTCAATGCTTTCTTATGGATGGAAAGTATTACTAACAACTGTTGTGTATACTATCGAAGGCGACTTGCGAAGCCTTATTATTGGTAAACAGTTTGGATCAGCAGATTTGGCGTATTATGATCAAGGTAAAAAGTTCCCGAATCTTTTAGTGACCAATATAAATACATCCATAAGCAATGTGATATTTCCTGTACTTTCAAAGAGTCAGGATGATTTGACTCGGATGCGTACCATATGCAGAAGGTCTATAAGAACCAGTACATACTTACTTGCACCATTTCTAATTGGACTAATTGCAGTAGCAAATGAATTTGTTCAGGTGATTCTATCAGAAAAATGGCTTCCCTGTGTACCATATCTCCAGATTCTAACATTAGTTTTTTTAGTAAGACCTTTGACTACGACATGTCAGCAAGCGATTATGTCTACAGGAAGAAGCGATATAACTTTGAAAATAATGATTACAGTAAATGTAACAGATGTTGTATTGTTGCTTGTGGCTGTATTTGCAATGAAGAGTGTTCTTATGATTGCAGTAGGAGCATTACTTACGGAGATTGTAAGTTTGGGGTTATTTATGAAATATGTAAAAAAATGTATAGGATATACATACAAAGAGCAATTGCTAGATATTGGGCCAAGTCTTCTTGTGGCAGTATCAATGGGCATTATTGTGTATTGCATTGGATTGCTAAAACTTAATGCTGGCTTTTTGTTGATTGCACAAATTGCAATTGGAGCGATTTATTACATCTTAGTATCGTATATCCTGCATTTTGAACCATTTGAATATATTGTAAAGATGGTAGTCGAAAAATTTAGAAAATGAAAAAATGGGAGGGTAATAATATGGTGACTAATCATAAATGCATCGTTTTTGCTGAGGAACATTACAATCCATTGGGAGTTATAAGGAGCTTAGGAGAGAATGGAATCAAACCAATTGGCATTTTTATAAATAGTAAAGAAAAACTAGCGTCTAAGAGTAAATACTTGCAGAAAATTTATTATGTCAAAAACAGAGAGGAGGGTTACGAGATCCTCCTAAAGGAATATGGAAATGAAAGTGAAAAGCCATATATATTTACATCTGATGATATTACAACTAGCTTTCTTGACCATAAATATGATTTGATTAAAGACAAGTTTATATTCTATAATGCTGGATGTAAAGATAGAATTACACACTACATGGGTAAGGACACAATCCTTCAACTTGCGGAGAAGCATGGGATTTCTGTTCTGAAAAATATTGTTGTTGACAAAGGTGAGATACCAGAAGGGTTAGAGTATCCCTTGATTACTAAGGCTGCTATTTCAACAATCGGTGCTTGGAAGAAAGATGTATTTATTTGCAATAATCAGAAGGAACTTGAGGAGGCATACAAGCACATTCGTAGTTCTCGTGTAATGCTTCAAAAATATATACACAAAAAAAATGAGCTAGCTCTGGAAGCTGTCAGTGCTAATAAAGGAACAAATTTTTGTGTGACTATTGCATCCACATATAATTATATTCTGCCTGATACATATAGCCCATATATGACTGTAACTAATTTCAAAGATGAAGATTTAAAGTCGAAATTGGAAGCAATGATTCGAGAAATTGGTTTTGAGGGAATTATGGAAATAGAATTTTTAATTGATCAGGATGATAAACTCTATTTTGGTGAAATAAATTTCAGAAATTCAACATGGAGCTATGCTTCAACATGCGCAGAAATGCCACTGCCAATAATGTGGATTGAAGCCATGGAGAATAATGTCAAGTTAAAAGATAGAGAGAAAAAGGTCCCAGATAAATTCACTGCAATGGTTGAAGTGTATGATTATCGAACGAGAGTTAAGACCAAGCAAATTGGTTTAATGAAATGGCTTAATGATTTAAGAAAATCAAATTGTAAATACTATATCGGGAAAAACGATTTCAAACCTGTTCTTGCATGGATGATGGAAAAAATTAAAAGATGAGTTTATTTTGGAAAGGAAGATCTATATATTACGGGTAGATCATATATGTGTGTAAGTAATGAATAAGAGATTATTTCAAATTTTATCAATTTGTGGAGCTTGCATTTCTTTTTATATAGGAGCAGGATTTGCAACCATGCAGGAAGTGCTTCAGTATGAGGCATCTTATGGTTCGAGATTTTTTTGGGTCATTTTAGTAGTTGCCGGCATCTATATCTACACTAATCTCTCTTTTTCCACAAACGGAAATCGTCTTAAGATAGCAAGAGGTGGTGATATATATGGAATATATTGCGGCGTTTTTGGAAAAAAGTTTGGAAAAATAGCTGCTGTGTTTTTTGATTATTTTTCAGCCTTTTTCTGCTATATGAGTTTTGTTGTAATGTGTGGTGGAGCAAACGCTACATGTACACAGCAATGGGGAATTCCAAGTGGTATTGGTGCGATTACATTGACAGTTTTAGTAGTTGGGACAGTTATTTTAGGACTAGAGGGAATTGTAAATACACTGGGGAAGGTTGGACCGGTAATAATAGCGATGATATTGATTGTATCGATATATACTGCTATCACAGGACTTCCGAACTATAGTAGCAATGTTCAAGCTATTGATTCCGGCGTTTATTCGTCAGTTATGGCGCAAGTTGGAAATGGAAATCCCTTATTATCTGGAACTTCATATGGCGGATTTGTTATTTTATGGTTTGCAGCATTCTTGGCAGAAATTGGATCAAAAAATAATCTAAAAAATGTAAATTTAGGAATGCTGCTATCGGTACTGTTTATTTTTGGAGCTGCATCAGTTTGTTGCATTGCATTAATTGGACATATTGATGTGACTGCTGCAGCTGATATTCCAGCTTTAGTTTTGGCTGGTCAGATTTCGCCAATTCTTGCACAAATATTTGCAATTATTATATGTGCTGGAATTTATACGTCAGCTGTTCCACTTTTATGGACTGGCGTTAGGAAAGCGTCAAATGAAGGAACTAAAAAATATAAAATCATTACAATTGCTGGCGGTGTGCTTGGATGCATAGTTGCCTGCTTTATTCCATACAAAGGCCTGATAAATGTGTTATATGGAATGAATGGATATCTTGGTTTTGTGCTTGTTTTCTTTATGCTAGTTTATGATATCAAAACCAAAATGAGCAGAAAAGTTAAATATTAATGTTAGTAAAAAAATAGCACACCGAGTGATTAATCTGTATAAACGGAAAGATCATATTAAGTATGCAAGATCGCTTGGCGTTAAGGTTGGAGAAAACAGCAGATTTGTTGACAATCCTACATGGGGATCTGAACCATATCTTATTTCAATTGGTGATCATGTGTTGATTTCTGGAAAGGTGACATTCCTTAATCATGATGGTGCAACATGGGTTTTCCGTGAGAAAAATCCATATAAGGATACTTACAAATTCGGTCCCATTAAAATTGGCAATAACTGTTTTATTGGATTTGGTGCAACTATTCTTCCTAATGTGACAGTAGGTGATGATTGTATAATTGCAGCAGGAAGTATGGTGACAAAAAATGTTCCGGCTGGAGAAGTCTGGGGGGGGGAGTCCCGGCACATTTCATTACCAAAACGGAAGACTATGCCAAAAAGTGTTATGAAAATAGATTGCCGTACGATCCAGTGCTAATACAAACTGATGCCAAAAATGAGATGTTGCGTGTGCTGGGAATGGAGAAACAAAATGATTGATACAAAAGAAAAATTGAAGCACTGCTTGGCTGTGGGAAAAAATGTTTGTTTTCCAGGGGACAAGACTTCCGTTTGGAATACGCGAGAAGAATGTACTTTACGGCTATATTTATGATTTGAGAAATGCAGAATACCATTTCAATACAGGATATAAGTTACGATTATGCATTTTACAAATTTCACCTTTATAGGATGTCGAATTTGTACGCAATTCATATTGGAATGAATGTTTGTGATGAAGGATTAAGCATTGCCCATGTTGGACCGGTTATTATTCATGGAAGAAGCAGAATTGAAAAAAATCTGCGAGTTCATGTAGGTATTAATATAGGAGCAAACGGTGGAGAACCACTAGTTTTGGGTGATAATGTTTATATAGGTCCAGGAGCAAAGATATTTGGTGACATTAAAATTGCAAGCGGATGATGCATTGGTGCAAATACGGTGGTGTGCAAAAATTGTGAAGAAGAGAATAGTACATTAGTAGGAGTGCCTGCTAAAAATGTTACTGCTTTATAAATAACTAATATGTTAAGAAAACGGAGAAATTGCAATGGCTATGGATAAGATGTTAAAAAAAGGATTGAATAGAAAAAGAAAACTGAAAATTGGATATTTTATTGCCTGTCTGCTCGGTGCAAAATATAAATGGAATTTTTTGCGTAAAAACAAGGTATTTGCTTATCTTGGAGATAACGTTTTATTTCAGCCCAATATGCTTCCTAATGATCCTCAGTATATAAAATTTCACGAAAATGTACAAGTTGCGACTGGAGTTACTTTTTTTAATCATGATGTTATAAATACTGTATTTAGCAAGATGTGCACTGCAGAAAAAGATATATTAGCTACTCACATTGAATGCATTGAAGTAATGGAAAACTGTTTCATTGGCGGGAATTCAACGATTATAGGGGGGTGAAAATTGGTCCAAATGCCATTATTGCTGCAGGTAGTGTTGTTGTAAAAGATGTACCAGAGGGGACGGTAGTAGGGGGAAATCCTGCCAGAGTAATTGGTAGTTTTTGGGATGTTAAAGAAAAGAGAGAAAGTTCGGAAAAAGTATTCTCAGATTATCCTCAGTTTTGGTCATATATGTATAATCACGAAAACCAGCGAATAGAAGAAAAATGGGCAGAGTTTCAAAATAAACATAAAGATGATGCTTCAAGAGAATAATGATATAAAGGAGTTTTTATAGGCATGGAAAAAAATACATATGATCAAAGTATCATGGAAACCGAAAGTTGTATCAATAGAAACAAATCGATTGATATTGCAAAGGGATTACTGATTTTATGTGTTGTAATCGGGCATGGAACACAAAATCAGAGCCTATCAGATTTTATGTATCGGTTTCACATGCCTTTGTTTTTGATTTTATCAGGATGTTTTTTGAAAAGGATAGAAGATGTAGAAACGTATGCAAAAATGAAGGCGGTTCGCCTTTTGGTTCCATATTTGATTTATATGACTATTGATTTTCTGTTTTTTGATCATCTACATAATTTCAACCGAATAATTCATTATCTATATGGCGGAAGATTTATCAACGGCGTCTATTGGTATATAACTGGTTTATATATAGCTTTAATTGTTGCAGAAATACTACTCAGTAAATTTAATAAGAAACAATTGGTAGTCATTGGAATCGTGAGTGGGGGTACAGCAATAATTGAGTCCAATATTATTGGTTCTATTTCATTTCTGAAGCACCCTGGCGTTCCATTTGATGCAGATGTTTCTCTACTTATTTTATCATATTTGATAGTCGGCTATATCTTGAAGGATAAAATATTTGACCTATTTCGAAGACTATCATCAAAGATAGATATTATTGCAGTTGGTGTGGCAGCGTTACTTATATTAGAGCATTTGTTAATGGAAATGCGTGGAATGCCTAGGCAAATTGATATGAAACTTGTTGTTTATAAGAATCCGATTTCGGTATATGTTATTCCTGTTTTATATGGATTTGTTATTGTAAGACTAAGTGCGTTTATAGAACGAACTAGTAGAATGATAAACAGATGTTTGGAATATATGGGAAGTATAACAATTCCAATAATGTTCTTGCACGAACCTTTGAACCGTTTTTGTCCATTATCCAGTAACTTGCTTTTCTATTTGCTGATTGGAATTGGAATACCTGTTTTGCTTGCACTTATAGTAAGCAAATTTGAATGTTGCCAATATTTTGGAATTCCGAAGAGAAAAGTGACAGCATCGAATATTAGAAGTAAAGACTAATTATGAATAGCTACAATTTATGATATGGGTAATAAATAATGGGAAAATACTTTGGAACAGACGGTTTTCATGGTGAAGCTAGAATTACATTAGCAGTGGATTACTCCTATAAGGTTGGCTGCTTCTTAGGATGGCATTACAATGTGTTGCGTGAGCGCAATGGTGACTGCAGTCCGGCCCGTATCGTCATCGGCAAGGATACACGCCGTAGTTCTTATATGTTTGAGTACAGTCTGGTGGCTGGTTTGCCAGAAGTGTGTTGACGAAGTTGTTAACGTGATTTGTGAAAAGGGATACAAAGCATAAGGTTAATGACGACTCCGGGCACTCATCCAGAGCCGTTTTGCATAGTAGAAGAAAAGTATAATAGAGAATTAAATAACGGGAGGGGGAAAACTATGTGTGGGATTGTTGGTTTTATAGGAAATCGACAGGCAGCACCGATCTTGCTAGATGGTCTGTCAAAACTGGAATATAGAGGATATGATTCGGCTGGACTGGCTGTCCGTGATGGAGAAAATCTGGCACAGGTCGTGAAAGCGAAAGGGCGTCTGCTCAATTTGATTGAGAAAACAGATGGAGGTAAGGCATTAAAAGGAACCTGTGGTATTGGCCATACTCGTTGGGCAACCCACGGTGAGCCGAGCCAAATCAATGCACATCCGCATGTTTCAGGCAATTGTATCCGTTCTGGTTCTGGCACAGTGGAGTCTGAGGTCGTTGGTGTACATAACGGTATCATCGAAAACTATACCGAGCTGAAAGAAAAGCTGTTGAAGCATGGCTACACATTCTATAGCCAGACTGATACAGAAGTGGTTGTTAAGCTAGTAGATTACTATTATAAAAAATACAACCTTGGTCCTATCGATGCCATTGCAAAGACAATAGTTCGTGTCCGCGGTTCCTATGCTATGGAGCTGATGTTCCGTGATTATCCGGGCGAGATTTGGGTTGCACGTAAGGATAGCCCGATGATTATCGGTATTGCAGATAGTGAAACCTATGTGGCTTCGGATGTTCCGGCAATCCTGAAATACACTCGCAATGTGTATTACATCGGCAATCTTGAGTTTGCAAAACTGACTCCTGGCGAGGTTCATTTTTATAACCTGAACGGTGATGAAATTGAGAAGCAGACCACTGAAATCAAGTGGGATGCAGAAACAGCTGAAAAGGGTGGCTTCGAGCACTTCATGATGAAAGAAATCCATGAGCAGCAGAAAGCCGTTCAGGATACTCTGAACTCTGTGATTAAAAATGGTGTAATTGATTTGTCCAATGTAGAAATCGTCGAGGATGAGATCAAGAGCTTCGAGCAGATTTATATCGTTGCCTGTGGTTCTGCATGGCATGTTGGTATGGCTGTGCAGTATGTGCTGGAAGATATGGCAGATATTCCGGTGCGCGTGGAACTTGCATCCGAATTCCGTTATCGGAAGATGCCGATTAACCAGAAAATACTGGTGATCGTTGTCAGCCAGTCTGGTGAGACTGCAGATACACTGGCTGCATTAAGACTCGTGAAGGAAAAGGGTATTACTACGATGGCTATCGTCAATGTGGTTGGCAGTAGTATTGCTCGTGAAGCTGATAAAGTGTTCTATACGCTTGCCGGTCCGGAAATTTCTGTTGCAACGACCAAGGCATACAGTGCACAGCTTGTAGCTATGTATTGTCTGGCTGTTCAGTTTGCTGAAGTCAGAGGAAAAATTACGGATGAGCAGTACAACTACTATATTTCTGAGTTGCAGACTATCCCGGAGAAGATGCAGAAGATTCTGGAAGACAAAGAGCGTATTCAGTGGTTTGCATCAAAGTACGCCAATGCGCATGACGTGTTCTTCGTAGGCCGCGGTATTGATTACGCAGTTTGTCTGGAAGGTAGTTTGAAGCTGAAGGAGGTCAGCTACATTCACTCGGAGGCATATGCGGCAGGTGAACTGAAACACGGTACTATCAGTCTGATTGAGCAAGGAACCCTAGTTATCGGCGTTTTGACCCAAAGTGAACTGTACGAGAAGACCGTAAGCAATATGTTGGAGTGCAAGAGCCGCGGAGCCTATCTGATGGGACTGACTACTTATGGCAAGTATGAGATTGAGGATCAGGTGAACTTCACTGTATATGTGCCGAAAGTAGATGAGCATTTTATTGGAAGCTTGGCTGTGATTCCGTTGCAGCTGCTTGGCTACTATGTATCTGTTATCAGGGGGCTTGATGTGGATAAGCCAAGGAACCTTGCAAAGAGCGTGACGGTAGAGTAAGATGTTCGGAATAAATGCATTATCAAAAATCATTACAAACATTCTGACTGCCTTATATGAGCCGTTTGGATTCTCACTTCTTCTTTCATTCCTAGCTATGTTTTTCTACCTATATGCTTATGAGCCTCAAAATGCTGGAAAAGGTTGGAAGAGTGTCATAGCGACATGGTATCAAAAGTTCAAGGAGAGTGTGTTCTTCAGAAAACTATTTTTCTTGGCTTTTGTGACTTCGATGATTTTGTTCAGAACACTACTGAATCGGAATCTGTGGTTGAATCCATTGTCTGATGTTATTGGTGGATGGGGCATTTGGGAGACAGTGAATGGCGAACAGAAACTGACAACCGAGTGCATCGAGAATGTGATTATGATGGTGCCGTTCACCAGTATGGTTGATTATTCCGGGGGCTTCTGAGCCATCTGTCCGGACTCTGAGAGCCACCATTCCAGAGAATGAGAGCCAGCCAAATTTTCTGATTTTGGTTTGATAATAGTATCTGTCAGAAAAGCCCTTGTAAAGGCTGCTAACGCCCCGCTAATGCGGCTTCGGCCTTGACAAGCACTGTTCTGTCAAATAACCAATAATCAAGCAAAATCATAGTGGCTCTATGCCTCCGGAAGGCTGGCTCTAAGATGACCGGACAGGCGGCTCTGCCGCACCGTAATATTCAATGGTTATGTGGACATTTCAAGAGAAAGTGAGTAGTGGTTGGAGAAAGATACTGTGGTATAGCGGGAAGATTGCGTTTATCTTTTCAGTAAGCATTGAGATACTACAATTACTCTTACGGCTCGGTACGTTTCAATTATCGGATATCTTCTACAACACAGTCGGTGGAATGATTGGCGGTTTAGTATACTATGTGGCGGTGAAGGTAAGAAAGTGCCTGTAAAAGAATATATGTGAACTTCCGAAAAAATCTCCCCTAAACAAATTTTAGGGATGATGAGGAATAAAAAAATATTGAAAATCCGGC
>OGYQ01000229.1_pt1 | contig 71987 bp, 83 predicted proteins | sample 1576641 | NCBI WGS metagenome assembly OGYQ01 (sample SAMEA3541476, study PRJEB24748) | human gut metagenome | biome: human gut; feature: human-associated habitat; material: faeces | place: China | collected 2012 | reverse complement strand
GCGGAACTGATCTCTCGATAACGACTCTTTCACCATGACAGGTGTACGATTGATATCAGACGGACGGATCGCCTCATGCGCATCCTGAATTTTGGCTCCATTCTTCTTTGCTGTTTTTTCACCGGCAATATAGTTTTCACCATAATTTCCAGCAATATATTCCCGCGCCTGTGCATCTGCCTCTTCTGAAATTCGTACAGAGTCTGTTCTTAAGTAAGTGATAAGACCAACCGTTCCCTGACCTTTGACATCCACACCTTCATACAACTGCTGTGCAATACGCATTGTTTTTGAAATCGGAAAATTAAGTGCCTTAGATGCTTCCTGTTGTAACGTACTGGTTGTAAACGGTAATGGAGCTTTTTTTACACGTTCTCCTTTTTTTACCTCTAAAATGTGAAACTCTTCTTTCTGCATCTCTGCCATGATGCGGTCTGCCTGCTCTTTACTGGAAATTGTAACTTTTCCATTCTCATCTCCATAAAATTTGGCGAGCAATGCCTTTTTTTCACCTTTTACAGACAGTTCTGCATCCAGTGTCCAGTATTCTTCCGGAATGAATGCATTAATCTCATCCTCCCGGTCACAGATAATGCGAAGCGCAACTGACTGGACACGTCCGGCACTAAGTCCTCTTTTTACTTTTGCCCATAGCAGTGGACTGATCTCATATCCCACCAGACGATCCAGAATTCGTCTGGTCTGCTGTGCATCTACAAGATTCATGTCAATCTGGCGCGGTTCTTTTAACGAAGCCTTCACTGCATTCTGCGTAATCTCATTAAAAGTAATTCTCTGTGCATTTTTATCATCCAGCTTCAGTGCCTGGCTCAAATGCCATGAAATCGCCTCTCCCTCACGATCGGGGTCAGTTGCAAGATAAACTTTATCTGCTTTTTTTGCTTCCTTTCGCAGTTTTGCCAGGATATCTCCCTTTCCGCGGATCGTAATATATTTGGGTTCAAAATCATTCTCTGTATCAATTCCCATCTGGCTTTTTGGCAGATCTCTCACATGTCCGTTCGATGCCACTACCTCATAATTTTTTCCCAGAAATTTTTTAATTGTCTTTACCTTTGCGGGCGACTCCACAATAACAAGATACTTTGCCATGCATCCATCTCCTTTTATTCATGACAATAGAGCAGTGTACAAAACGTGCCATCTATTGTTTCTGACAGCAGCTCTGTTCCATTTGTGCAGATTGCTGTGTCTAAGAATTTCTTTCATATTTTTCTGATATAGTAATTTTTAACTGTCTCGGTAATAAAACCTTTTTGCAAAAGTCTGGCAAGTATGTCCATTATGTCCGGTACTAATATACCAGTCTTCTCCAAGAGTTCCCCGACGTTTTTCGGTCGTAAACTTAGACAACTATACACCAGTCGCTCATCTTTTTCAAGTAATAAATTTTTTAAATTATCTTCTCCGGTATTTATCTCCCCCTGTAATTCAATTTCTTTTAAGAATTCATCTACATCAGAAATAATACCTGCCCCCTGCCGTATCAGATTATTGCATCCCCCGCTAAGCGCATCATATATACGTCCCGGCACCGCATATATGTCTCTCCCCTGTTCTAACGCATAATCCGCCGTAATAAGCGAACCACTCTTTATTTTTGCCTCAACAACAACCACCACATCCGCAAGTCCTGCAATGATCCGGTTCCTTGCAGGAAAAAGCGGCGCAGACGGATTTGTCCCCGGCGGATATTCTGAGATGACCGCACCATTTTTTTCAAGTATCTCCTGGTATATTCTAATATTTGATCTTGGATAACAGATATCTACCCCACACCCTAATACTGCACATGTATATCCATTTTTCTCAAGTGCACCCGCATGTCCGCCACCATCAACCCCGGATGCCATGCCGCTTACAACCCATGCACCTGATTCTGCTATTTTTCCTGCTATTTTTTCTGCCACTGATCTGCCGTAAGCAGAACAGCGGCGTGCACCAACGATCGCCACTGTCTTTTTATTCCACTCTGCCGGCATATTCCCTTTCACATAAATGCTATATGGTGCATCCGGGATTGTGGCAAGACGTTCTGGGAACAGCTGTTCCTCTCTGGATAAAAACCAGATTCCTTGTTCTATCATCCCCTCAAACATTGCATCATAATCTTTTTTTCTGCTCTCTAAGATCCTCGCAGCATGTTTTTCCGTCACGCCAGGGATCAGAAGAAGCTGTTTTTCTGTCAGTCCATAAATCTCCCTCGCACTTCCTGCTGCGGCAATCAGCCTATTTCTGGTGCGTATTCCGACTTCCGGAATATTTGAGAGCCAGTACGCATAATTTATCACCCTATACCTCCCAGAACTTCTTATCAATATTTCTATAACAGATCGCCTCATTTAAATGCCGCATTTTTATCTGTTCACTTTCTTCCATATCTGCCAGTGTGCGTGCCACACGCAGTATTTTATGATAAGTCCGTGCTGTCAGATCTAATTTGTTATACATCCGTTCCATGTAAGTTTCCTGTTTTTTATCAAGTTTACAATACTCAAAAATCTTAGAAGACGGAATATGACTGTTAAAGCAGAACTCTTCTCCACAGTAACGCATTTTCTGTATCTCTTGTGTCCGTATAACGCGTTTTCTGATTTCTTCTGACCGTTCACTTTTTCCGGTATTGTAAAGATCCTTAAATCCGATCGGCGGCACTTCCACACATATATCAATCCGGTCTAAAAGCGGTCTGCTTATCTTCCTCAGATACCGGTTAATCGCTGCCGATGTGCAGGTACATCTCTGCATATCCGGGTAATACCCGCATTTACAGGGATTCATCGCAGCCACAAGCATAAAATCAGCCGGATATTCATAGCTCGCATTCAGTCTTGCGATACATATTTTTTTATCCTCCATCGGCTGTCTTAATATTTCCAGAGTATCATTTTGAAATTCTGTCAGTTCATCTAAAAACAAGATTCCCTTATGTGCCAGCGAAATTTCCCCCGGTTTCGGCAATGCACCTCCACCTGCAAGTCCCTGCGGTGTGATCGTATGATGTGGTGCACGGAACGGTCTTTTCTGCATCAATCCTCTTTTATGTTCTAAAAGTCCGCAAACACTGTATATTTTAGAAAGCTCCATCCGTTCTTCTGCATTTAAGGGCGGCAGGATTTCAGGAATCCGTTCTGCAATCATTGTTTTTCCTGCACCCGGAGACCCCATCAAAAGCAGATTATGCATTCCTGAAACAGCCGTTTCACAGGCACGTTTCACTAATATCTGTCCATATACATCTGCAAAATCCAATGCCTTTCCTGCCTGTATTTCTTCTATATTATATGGCTCATTATAATATTCCCCTTTTCCATTTAAAACCGTAACAGCTTCCGCAAGATCTTTTACGGCAAACACCTGCATGTCCGCTACCAGCGCTGCCTCACTTGCATTTTCCCATGGAACCATGCATTTCTTCATACCTCGTTCTTTTGCCTCCGCGACCATTGGCAGAACTCCATTTACTGGCTGTACTTTTCCATTCAGCCCGACCTCTCCTGTTACAAAGTATTCTCCGACCAGTTCCTGTCTGACATAGCCAAATGCGGTAAGGACCGCAACTGCAACCGGAAGATCAAATCCAGATCCGGATTTCCGGATGTTAGCAGGTGTAAAGTTGATCGTAATATGTTTTGGAGTCAATGCATAGCCACAGTTTTTCAGTGCCGTGCGCACTCTCTCTTTTGCTTCCTGTACCTCTGAAGCAAGAAATCCTACCATTTCAAACACAGGCATGCCATCGCTCACATCTGCTTCCACAGAAATCGGCACACTTTGGATTCCGTGTATGATCGCTGTTGATACAATACTATACAACGTATTCCTCCTTTTTATTCATTTTTCTGATTCATCTGATTCTTACAGCAGAAATGCTGCAGTTGATTTTTACTGACATATGCACACGACAACCTGTGCATAGAAACACTGAGCAATTCCATACCCAGCTTCTAAGACCTGATATAAATCCGAACATAAGGCGGCGACATCCGCCGTCGCCTAAGTATAACACATTCATAGTAAGAAATACAACCTTATTCGCAAAAACTTTTTTTCAATTTATCCAATGCTTTTTTTTCAATACGTGACACGTATGAACGTGAGATTCCAACTGCAGAAGCAATTTCTCTCTGCGTCATCTCCTTATTTCCAAAAAGTCCATAACGATGTACAATAATAAACAATTCTCTTTCCTGTAACACTTTAGGAACCAGCCCAAGCAGCTTTTCAATCTGCCTTGTATGTTCTAACAGTTCCACAACATCCGGTTCTTCACTCTCCACAATATCAAGCAGATGGATCTGATTTCCCTCTTTATCCATACCGATAGGTTCATATAACGATACTTCACGCGACACTTTCTTCTTTGCCCGAAAATACATCAGAAGTTCATTATCGATACATCTGGCTGCATAGGTTGCCAGCCTGCTCCCATAATCTTCTTTATACGTTGCAATTGCCTTCATCAGTCCTATCGTTCCAATCGAGATCAGATCCTCCATATCTTCTTCCGAGTTCTGATATTTTTTTGCCACATGCGCAACCAGACGCATATTGTGAAGTGTCAGTTCGTTTTTTGCTTCAAGGCTACCTTTTTTTAATTTTTTCAGGCATTCGTTTTCCTGCTCTGGCGTAAGTGGAGATAAGAATGTTTTCAAAACGCACCTTAAAAGCTTTATTGATACATTCTATGTTTTTGCCAGGTTGTGCGTGCTTTTCCCCATTTATTTTTTCAAAGTTTTATTATATAATGACCATATGATTCGAAAATTTAATTACCGGATAGAGCCGGAATATGATTCTTTCAGCATTCGTGAGTATCTCTCTCTAAAAGGATATCCAAATGCTGTTTTCGTACAACTGAAAAAGACACCCGAAAGCGTCCTGTTAAACGGGGAATGGGCTTACATGCGCACACGTATATCTGCCGGCGACGAACTTTTTATCCACCTGGAAGAAAACACATCCTCCGCACATATTCTGCCAGTTTCCCTGCCGCTTTCCATCTGTTATGAAGACGAGGACATCCTTGCTGTGGATAAACCGGCATATATGCCCATCCACCCGTCCCTCAACCACTACGACCATACACTTGCGAATGCTGTATGTGGCTATTATAACGACCAGAATATCCCTTATACATTCCGCTGTGTCAATCGTCTCGACCGTGACACAACCGGGCTGACCCTCATTGCAAAGCACATGTTAAGTTCTGCTATATTAAGTACCGCAGCAGCCAGACGCGAGATATCAAGGGAATATATCGCCATTGTCTCCGGAAAAACACCTGAATCTGGAACGATCGATGCTCCGATCGGACGCGTGGATGGATCGACGATCGAACGCCAGATCGACTATAAAAACGGAGAACGTGCCGTCACACATTATGAACGCCTTGCTTATCACGATGGTTTATCTCTGCTGTCGTTGCATTTAGAGACCGGTCGTACACACCAGATCCGCGTTCACTTAAAATCGATCGGTCATCCACTGATCGGGGATTTTCTTTATAATCCAACAGATAAAACAATAAAGCGGCAGGCTCTTCACTCCTACCGCTTAACATTTTCACATCCTATCACAGGCGGGCTGCTCGTTCTCACTGCTCCTCTTCCAGACGATATGCACTGCCTTTTTCCAGATTTTTCCTGAAATTAATGAGGTATTCTTTCTCATAAGGAACCTTTCCTTTTAATACCTCATATTTCAGAAAATGATTTACTTCATCTTCCCCTTTTACTGCCAGCATAACCAGTAAAAGTTCTAACATCGCTTTCGTGTCCTCATTTAAAATATAATGCTGTCTGCCTTTTAAATAGTACTGAAGCGGGCTGTCCGGTCTGAATTTATCCCGCTGATAATTCTTTGATGCTGAAACACGATCCACATACATCTCCGCCACATACTGAATCGGCATCTTCATACCACAGATCCCACGATGCGGTTTCTGACCATCTCTCCCATCACCAACACCATAATCCATCCAGTATTCCATATGGTGCTTATTTCTTCCCTTATGGTGAAGCCATGCCGAAGAATATCCTTTATCTTCACGTTCTGCATTATTAGGGCTCATCGTTCCCTGATAATATTTACATCCTACTAAAAATTCTGTCGGCGTATACTTTGACATGTCATGCAATAATCCCTGTTTATAAAGTCCGATTTTAAAACAGCCTGCCCGGACTAAATTTTTGTGATGCAGGATCGTACATAAATGTTTCCATGCCTTTATCATATTCTTTTACCCTCTTTACTACTTTTATATTCCAATTACAATGTTGATTGACTGCCCTTCGATTGCCAAAAGATGCTGATCTTCGAGGAGTCTCTTTTCCGGCAGAAATGAATTTTCCACTGCCGTAGTCATCAGAAGATACCATTTTTTATTTTGCGGAAGTTTTGGCAGTGCAAGATGCGACAGACCACTGTGAAAATTATAACCAATATAGATATAATCATCCGGTGCCTGATCTGACTTCTTCTCATATTCGCCGCAATAGAGCATTCCCGCAGCCTGTCTGTCAGCCGGTATTGAAGAAATCCATGCATTCTCCCCATGATAGGAAAGATCCGGGAATCCTTTCCGCCCATAATCGCTTAGCTCCATCGGATGATCCGAAGCAATGATCGGATGTTCCCTGCGGAAACCTGCAAGTTTTTTCACAAATTCATACAGCCAGCTTTCTTTTGTTTGTTTTTTCCAATTCAGCCAGCCTGTCTTATTGTCCTGACAATACGCATTGTTATTGCCCTGCTGTGAATTTAAAAATTCGTCTCCTCCCAGAACCAGTGGAACTCCCTGTGCCAAAAACTCCATGGTCAATGCATTTCTGACCTGTTTTTTCCGCAAATTATCTATATATCTTTTTCTCGTATTTCCCTCTGCGCCGCAATTACTGCTGTAATTGAAGCAATTTCCATCGCAGTTATCCTCACCATTTTCCAAATTATGCTTTTCGCAGTAGGAAAACAGATCCCACAAGGTAAATCCGTTATTATTTGTAATGTAATTGACAAAACCTTCCACACTGTTTTGCTTTCTCTGCTGACAGAAAAGCTCGTTAAGACTGCCTTCCATATGATTCAGCATTTTCCTTGCCGGATACAGATATTCATCACTATATACATATAAATGATGATATTTCTTTGTATTTTCCAACAGGATCGGATCAAAGTGCGTATAAAATAACTTCGTTCTGCTAAGCAGAAGATCCTGCGCTGCTGCTGTAACCGGCAGTGCATCCCCCTGCAGATGAAATCCATCTACATGATATTCCCGTACCCAGAACCGCAGTGCATCCAGAATCACATTCTGATTCATCCCAGGTGCGAAATAAAATTCCATCACACATTCCATTCCATTCTGATGTAATGTGCGCACCATCTCCCGAAACTCAGACGCAGCATCTATACTGCTGCTGTAAGAAGCCTTTGGAGCAAAATAGTTGCCCGGAACATATCCCCAATAATTAATTTTTTTCTCCAGCTGTACTATTTCCGGTTTGATCAGATCATCGCTCTGGCTGTCCCACTTCAGATAATCCGGCAGCGTCATTTTCTTTGGTATTATCTGCTCTTCAAACTCATAAGCAGGCATTAGCTCTATTGTCGTAACACCCAGTGCCTTCAGATACGGGATTTTGTCTGCGACTGCACGAAATGTCCCCCTCTCTTTTCTCGGACAGGATGCATCATCCATGGAGAAGCCACGCACATGCAGTTTATACATAACCATCTGCTGTCGTTTAATCTCCGGCTGTCTGTCATTTCCCCAGTCAAACGGCTGCGGATATGCACCGCCACAGATAAAATAATCATTCTCACTGCGGGTTTTATCGTTCCATTTTTCTCTGCCTATAATACGGGTCGCATAGGTATCCGTAATGATTTTTCCATTTATCTCGTAATTGTATCTTAAATTTTTCCATAACTTGCCGGCTACAGCTACAGAACGTACTGATCCGCGGCAATATTCTTCCGGTACAGGAATTCTGCAGACAGGCTCTGCTTTTTTCCCATAAAAAAGAATGCTGCAGTTTTCTTCTTTTTCCCCTTCAAATGTGAAAATAACTGCATCATTCTTTTTCTGTGCTCCTAATTTTTCGTAATCGCCTTCTCTGATCGTGTAATCCATGCTGTCTGCCACCTTTTCTATCGTACCCCGGTATTTTTTCTATAATAAAATAGTATACCTTTTTTTTTACATTTTGTATAGAAAAATATGTTCAATCACACCCGATTATGTTATGATGTCTTTGTCTTTATTAGGACCATTACAAAAAAGAGAGGTATCGGCATGAGTGATTTTAACCAGAACAATGACGATGAAGATATCGTTGTAACCCTTGATCTTGACGACGGAAGTCAGGTAGAATGTGAGATTCTTACCATTTTTACTGTTGGCGAACGTGATTACATTGCACTTCTCCCACTCGATGAAAATGGCGAGGAGAACGAGGAAGGCGAAGTATTTATTTATCGTTATTCTGAGGACAGTGAAGGCAATCCTTCCCTTGATAATATCGAGGATGATGATGAATACGAAGCTGTATCCGACCGTTTTGACGAGCTTTTAGATGAAGCAGCCTTTGAGGAAATGGATGATTAGTTCTGAGCTTCTTTGATGAAGCGCGAAATTTCTGCATCTTTATGGTTCAGTTGTTTTACCGAAAAAAGATGCAGATTTTTTTTTGCACGCGTCATCCCTACATAAAACATCCTTCGCTCTTCTTCTATTTCCTGTTCTAACACTGCTTTTTTGTATGGCATAACTCCTTCATTGACGTCAATGATGTATACATTCTCATATTCTAACCCTTTTGCACTATGCAATGTTGCTAACGCAACACTGTTTGGATTCTGGTTCTGCACACGATAAAATTCTTTTAACTCTTTCGTATAATTTTCAATGTGGTCAAACCAGGCATCATAGGTCTTATACTCTCTTGCAGCATCTAACAGTTCATCTAAAACATCAAACAGATCATCCGCCTTAATTCTTCTGTAATCCGCATATTCTGTACAGAATTCGTCATAGCCAACCGCCTTCCTTATGTAATTGATTGCCGCATAAGGGCTTAAATGCTCTAACATATGGATATCACCCTCAAGTTTTTCAATACGCTTTGCCACCCACGGCTGTTCCTCATAGTACCATTCCCATACATCAAATGCCACCGTCTCCTCGTCTAATGATTCCCTGCTGATATAGCGTTTGGGCCGGTTCATGATCTGCAGGAAATCCCTTCTTTCCCTGCTTCCCATCGCAATTCTTATATATGCAAAGATATCTTTTGCAATCCAGTGTTCATATAAATTTGGTACAGTGTCTCTTGTCCGGAATGGTATATTATATTCCATCAACTGCTCCATCAGAAGTCTCGGCTGCGTATTGGTACGGAAAAGTACTGCAAATTCCTCATATTTTGCCCCTCTTTCCACTGCCTCCTGAATATCCCAGATAATACGCGCATTTTCTTTGCGCTGGCTTTCAAACTGCTGCCACTCGATCGGAATGTCTCCCTGGTCAGCAGCTTCGATTTTTTTCGTAAAGCGTTCTTTATTGTGACTGATAAGACAGCCGGCACTTGCCACAATATTTTTTGTCGAACGGTAATTCACATCCAAAAGAACAGTCTCCGCTTCCGGATAATCATCTTTAAAATGCAGCATGATTTCCGGTTTTGCGCCGCGGAAACGATAGATTGACTGGTCATCGTCTCCCACGATAAACAGATTTTTACGCTCTCCTGCCAGCATTTTTATAATATCATACTGAATCCGATTGATATCCTGAAACTCATCAATCAGAATATAGCGGTATTTATTCTGCCACGCCGCAAGGATATCGGGGCGCTGCTCAAAAAGTTCTTTCGTGTATACCAGCATATCATCAAAATCGATCAGTCTGTTTTTACACAAAAACTCATGATATTCACGGTACACCTTCCGGAACACAGTTTCCGCACAGTTTTTCGAATAATAATTTGCGATCTGTATTCCTGAATTTTTGACCAGACTGATCTCCCCCAGCAAGGAAGTGATAAATTCCGTCTCATCCTCATAGGTCAGATGTTCCTTCGCTATGATCTCTCTCATACACTGATAGCGTTGTTCCTCTCTCGCAATATTATCCGCACTGTAATTATATGCATGCTTTAAGATTGCAAAATAAACCGCATGGAATGTACCAAATGTTACCGGACATGATCTGTTCATCTTCCGCTGAAACCTGCGTTTCATCTCTGTTGCCGCAGCTTTTGTAAATGTGATAACAAGAATCTGCGCCGGATCTATCCCACACTCTTCGATCAGATATTTCGTGCGTTCCGTAATTACAAGGGTTTTTCCGGAACCTGGTCCGGCGAGAACGAGCATGGGTCCATTTTTATGATGGATTGCCCGTGTCTGTGATGCATTAAAGCTCATAGATTACCTCAATTCATAGATTTGAAACGGCAGGGAAATTTAAAATCTCCCTGCCTGTCAAAAAATCTTACTGTTCTAACAATTCAATACCCTTTTTGATGCGGGCAATGGACTCTTCTTTTCCAAGTACCTCCATCAGCTCTGTCGCTCCGCCCGGTGTCATCTGTTTGCCGGAAACAGCGGTACGGATCGGCCACATTACATAGCCATTCTTCACGCCGGTCTCTTCCACGTATTTTAACAATGTGGCATACAATGCATCATTACTGTAATCTTCCTGTGCTTCTAACAGTGGAAGTACATCCTTTAATACCTTTAAAGATGTTTCTGCGTTTGTTTTCATCTTCTTGTGCGTGTACATTGCCACATCATATTCCGGAAGCGCCTCAAAGAAATCAATATGCTCTTTGATATCCGGGAATACCTCGATTCTGGTCTTTACCATTGCTGCAATTTTCTTTAAATCAAGATCCTTTGTAATCACCTCGCGGATATATGGCTCTGCTTTTTCATAGAAGCTGTCAAAATCCATAGCTTTGATGTATTCACCATTCATCCATTTTAATTTTGTATAATCAAAAACCGCCGGTGATTTGCTGATTCTGTGGTAATCAAATTCTTTGATCAGCTCGTCTAAGGTAAAGATTTCTCTGTTGTCTTCCGGGCTCCAGCCAAGCAGTGAGATATAGTTCACAACTGCTTCACTTAAAAATCCCTGCTCTAACAGATCCTCAAAAGAAGAATGTCCGCTTCTCTTAGAAAGTTTCTTATGGTTTTCATCCGTGATCAGAGGCAGATGAATATAAACCGGTGATTTCCAGCCAAATGCTTCATACAGACGCTGATATTTTGGTGAAGACGAAAGATACTCATTACCACGGACCACATGTGTGATGTTCATGGTGTGATCATCTACCACGTTTGCAAAATTATAGGTTGGATATCCGTCAGATTTGATCAGGATCATATCGTCAAGCTCAGCATTATCTACCGTAATATCTCCGTACAGTTCATCATGAAATGTTGTTGTTCCTTCATTTGGAATATTCTGACGGATTACAAATGGTTTGCCAGCAGCAAGATTTGCTTCTACTTCTTCTTTGCTCAGATGCAGGCAGTGTTTGTCATACATCATGATCTCTTTACCATCCACCTCTGTTTTTAAAGACTCTAAACGCTCCTTATCACAGAAGCAGTAATATGCCTCGCCTTTTTCGACCAGTTCTTTTGCATATTTCATATAGATACCGGTCTTCATACGCTCACTCTGTACGTATGGACCATAACCGCCATCTTTATCTGGTCCCTCATCATGTACTAAGCCTGTCTCCTCTAAGGTATGATATATAATATCAACTGCACCTTCTACAAAGCGCTCCTGATCCGTATCCTCGATACGAAGCATAAAGTCGCCGCCTGCATGTTTTGCGATCAAAAATTCATATAATGCAGAACGCAGATTTCCCACATGCATTCTTCCTGTCGGACTTGGTGCAAATCTTGTTCTTACTTTGCTCATTTTTTATTTTCCTCCTGTATTCTCATTTTCCATCTTTATGATTCGGAAAAGATTTTCAAATTTCAAATGCCGTACACGTCATTATATAACAATTTTCCCCTGCTGACAAGTTCACAAATCGAAATATAACGGTAAAAAGCAGAGACAGGATCGTTCTCCTGTCTCTGCATACTTAAAACATTTTCCCTTCAGGTGCAATGCCAGCATTATAGTTTTGTAAATATCGCCGTTTCTTTCTTTAAATCGGTTGCAATTTCAAAGTTCTCATCCATACGGCTTGAGATATTCTCCATATCTGTAACAAGTACCTGTGTACTGTCTGCCGCATTGCTGACACCTTTTGCCCCCTCCTCGATGGCATGTGCAATCGTATTGATCGATTTCTGTATCTCAATCATTGTGTTCTTTAATGAATCCGTCTTTGATTCGAATTCATTCATGGCATTCTCTATGTAGGTTGCCTTGTTTTTATACTCACTTCCGGCCGTTACAAATTCTTCAAATTCCGGCAGGATAGATTCGTTCATATACTGTACAAGTCCATTTGCATTGTCTGCTAAATTATGCACTGCCTGAGTTACAACACTGTTGATCTGCTGGATACGGTTTGCAGCTTCCTGACTGGCAGCTGCAAGCTGACTGATCTCTGTTGCAACAACAGCAAAACCGCGTCCTGCATCCCCTGCTCTGGCTGCTTCAATAGATGCATTTAATGCAAGCAGGTTTGTCTGGCTTGCAATATTCAAAATATCATCCGTCAGGCTATTTACCTGATTTACACTGTTACTGTCCTCAATCGCCCTGTTTAACACCTCAAGAATCTCATTGACTTTCGTGCCGGTAGATTCCATATTAGAACGCGCAGCAGATTCCATGGAATCCGCATGACCTTTCATTTCCTTCGTATAATTATTAATCTCAGTTGTACGCTCCGCAATCTGATTTACCTCTCCCGCAACAGATTCCGTATTGGAATTGATCAAAGAAGCATTATCTGACATCTCCTGCATGGTAGCTGAAAGTTCCTCCGTTAATGCAGACAGATCAGACACACTGCTGTTTGATGTCATAACACTTTCACGGACTTCATTGACTACCGTTTCCATACGTTTTGAATTATGAATGATCGTCTTAAAAATATCCTGTAATTTTCCCATAAACAGGTTAATTCCACTGCCGACTGCAGCAACTTCCTGGTTCGACATGATTGTCACACGTTTAGTCAGGTCACCTTCCCGTTTATCAATACCGTCAATGATTCCGGTAATCTCTTTCTGTGTTTTAGAAAGAGGTACAATTACCATCTTTAATACGGAAAATACTGCAACCAGCAGAGATGCTATACTTACCGCAATGGTAATAAAACTAACAGTCAGGGAATAATTATATACAGCCGTCAACTGCGTTTTTGCTGTGTCCGCATTGTTATTTACTATTTCCTGGATTGCCATGATATTCTGATCTATCTTGTCTGCATACTCTGAAATTGCACCGTTTGCCAAAGCATAGGCAGCCTCTTTATTTCCATTTGCACTATATGCCATAAGATTTGCGATCTCATATTTTAACCCATCATAATTTGACAATATCGCTTCATAATTTTCACGATCCGAATCATCTATAAACTGTTCAAAATCTGACAGATATCCATCAAGCACCGTTTGTTCTGAGCGGATGACATCTACAAGAGAAATCATGGAATCAAGATCTGTTGCAACAATATGTGATAATCCAAGCCGATGAATCTTTTCTGTTTCTGTCTGAATTGATCCCAAATCTGCGATACAGACCATATAGCCATTTGCGATCTGTGTTGCATTTGCATTGACTTTACGGATATTCCTTACTGCCAGAATACTCGAAATAATGGACACAATTCCAAGAACAAACACTGGAATCAGTATGATCATTTTTGTGCTGAAACGTCCCTGTTTTTTCATAATGTGATTTGTCCTCCTGTTACTTATTTAGCCGTGGATGCCGTGATACCATCAACAAGTATATCCATAATTTCCTGAAGATCCTGTCCGGATGGATTGCCTGCTGCCATCGTATCACCAAATGCAGAACATGCATCCCAGTAACTGTTTCCAACACGCTGCAGTTTACCAAACTCAGACTGTGCAATAACAGCCTGGATTGCCGGTACCTGTTTTACAGCATCCGACGCTGCCGCATTGGTATTAGACGGTCCCTGATTTCTCTCTTCAAAACGAATGGTCTGGTTTTCCTCGTTTGTAAGCCAGTCTGCTAATTTTGCAGCCCATTCCGGATATTTTGAATACGTATTCACACCCATCATTTTATATCCGGTAAAGGATGACATCTGTACCTGCTGTCCTGCTACTGTATAGGTCGGAAGCTTTACTGCACCATAGTCGTCTCCCCAAGCCTCTTTAATGGAAACAGCATTCCATACACCACTGATTCCGGCACCGATCGTACCATTCTGTACTCCGGTAACAAAATCGCCATCCGGCTGACTGATAAATGCCGGGTTGGTTGTAATATTTAAAATAGACTGTGCTACATCAATTCCCTTAATCGCTCCATCCGTTGAATTCCAGTTACAATAGTTTGTCACACCATCATCATTGATCCCAAACTCTAAACCTGTGTTTCCAAAAAATGAATACAGATACCATCCAGAATTTAACTCCATGGAAAACGATTTACCGGCAGCATCCAGCGCTGCTAATATTCCATCCATCGTCTGAACATCTGTATCAGAAAGAACATTTTTATCATAATAAAGAAAATATCCATTATCTGCCGTCATCGGATAAGCATACAATGTATCATTAATAGATGCAGCAGAAACTGCCTCCTCTAAATTTGCATTCTTTACCTCATCTGCATTTGGCACCGGATATAACGCACCTGCTGCAACCATTGCAGAAAGCTGGTCATCCGCAAACGAGAAAACATCTGCACCATTATGAATATCTCCTAATAAGACATCCTTTGTATCAGAATCTGCATTCTGCTCCAATGTTATCTCAAACTTTGCCTCCCCGGCATATTTCTGTTTAAAACTGTCTATCATCTGGTTTAACATATCAAAATTATCTTCCTCTGACCAGACTTTCAGCTGTACCACTCCGTTATCCGCTTCCGTATCTCCAAAAGCAATTTCTGTAGATGCTTCTGCCCCCGGTACTACTGACTCCACAGCGCCATCACTGTTTGTACTTTTCTGATCTGCCGTATTTCCACAGCCTCCGAACGCCATACACAAGATTGTCGTAAACAGCATTCCTGCAACGATTCTTTTTTTCATTCTAATTCCCCTTTCTCGTATTATGCCGTCTTATCACTACATTACTTACCTATTTTACAGGCTTTTTACATATTTATCAATCACATTTCTGCTTTTTTCGATATAAAAGCAGGCTTTTTTGACTATATTCAGTTATTTTTTTACATCATGTTCATACGTGCACAAAAATCTTCTTTTCTACATATCTTACTATAAAATTAACGATAAAAGGAATAGAACAATTATGAGACCTTATCATATGTCCGGGAATGCAGGTCGTTCCTGCGGACGTTCACCTGTTTCTTCTGCACCAAATGCAGAATCTATGCCTTGCATGGAATGTATCTCCCCTTCAGGGAATCCCAGTTGCGATTCAGATCATGTACTCGCCATGGCCTACGTTCCCTGGCAGCAATTTTCTTCTGTTTACGAACCGGATCGTGCACTTAGTGCAGGAACAATCTTTCCAGAACTGGATAAACCATTTTTAGCTGCAAAAGGAGGTAGATGCCGATGATGATCAGTCAGATGAATCAATCACAGCTTCTTCACTGGATCGACATGGTCAGCTTTGCAGTCGTGGAAATCACAGAATATCTTGACACTCATCCAGATGATGAAAATGCTTTAAAATATTTCAATCATTATGCTGATCTGCGGCGCACAGCGCTGCGCGCATACGCACAAAATTACACACCGCTTACCATCGACACTGCAAATCCGGATAATTACTGGTGCTGGGCATCAGACCCCTGGCCTTGGGAAGGAGGTGACTGTTAAATGTGGAATTATGAAAAACGTTTACAGTTCCCAGTCAACATTACAAGACCCAATGCCAAAATCGCACAGATCATCATCAGTCAGTATGGAGGACCAGATGGAGAGGCGGCCGCATCGTTCCGTTATCTGTCACAGAGGTATAGTATGCCATATAATAAAGTGGCGGGGCTGTTGACAGATATTGGGACGGAGGAATTGGTGCAGATATGTTGGATATGATAGATCCATATAAAAAAAAGAACTGACATATCATTTTTGTCAGTTCTTTTACGGATCAATTGCTATACCCAAATCATCTGCAATCGGTTCTAAAATATCCACTGTATATTCCCATGTTTTTAACAGTTCTTTTCTGTGTTCTGCCAACAAAAAGTATAACAACAAAATCATTGGTTGTCTGTACAATGAATTTGCTTTTCTCTTTTCAATATACTCTAAAATGTCATTCTCTACCCATTCTCCTAAATCAATCTTTCCCAACACATACTTTTCATACATGTCTTTAATATTATTATATATACTTCTGTTTAATTCTTCATCGTAATCTCTAAAATTGTATATACTCTTTAAAACATTATTAAGTTTATAATATTCTTCTTTCTCTTCTTCGATCATATCATAAACTTCCTCAAATAAAAGATCTGTTGTTTCATTAAGTGCACTACTTCTTGCTAAATGTCTTTTCAGTTTCTTTTCAACCGTGCAGTTATTTTTGTAGAAATAATCATGTGACAATTCTGCATATGCATGCTGTTCAAGTGTTCTAATTTGTATTTCACAAGGCGTACCTTCTATTATCTTTACATCATTATATTTAAAAGTTTCATCTGCCTTAACAATATAATGAACTGATTCATACTCAAAAACTTCCGGACGTTCTTCTCTTATTTGTTCATAATCTTTATCTTTTGACCACTTCCATAAATTTGAGTTTTCCACTATATTAGCAATTATTTTTATTTGCTTTGGAACCATAACAACAAATCTAATACCCACTTTATCTGTAATCTCATTATATGGATCCTTATAGTTTTTATTTCTAAAAAAGGCCTTTTGTACTAATGAAGCAGTTTCTTTTATCCGCGGTTCCACGGGAATCTTTATTAGTTTGTTATACTCTGCAGGAGATAAGTCAAGCTGTTGAATAATATAATTGGCAACAAATTTTCCCCATGTCAAATACATTGGCTTGTCTTTTTCATATTGTCTCTCAAATTCAATTTGATTATTCACGAACCAACCTTCCTTTTATTTTTACAATAGTATTACCATCTTTATCTTCACTAATTTCAACATTTCTGGCAAAAGATTCTGTTGGTGCTTGTAATTTAATTGCATTTTCAAACCAAAGATTTCTTTTATTTATATTAAGTAACGACAAATCTCTTACTATGTCATGCTCTGGCATGGAATGTGCGCTCATAAATCTAATATAATCATCTTGCATTTCTCCTTCGGAAAAATACTCTTCTGCAAAAACTCCAACATTCAATGTTAGATTCGCAGTGTAATTCATATAATTTATTAACTGCGTCTGCAATGCATTTTTTACTGATGATGACAATGATTCTTGTTCATTTATAAACTCTCTAGTATATCTGTAAAAATTATTTGTCATTACATCATTATCAGAAGACATTTTCAGTCCTAAAAACCTACTATAAAAATATTCTGCTTTATTTAACGTAGAATTTCTATCTGTGTTTATATCGTATATATACGCTTCTATTTCTTTTGGCTCTATAATTCCAACTCTTTTTGACTTATCGATAAAAAGACCTATTTTTTGCATTTTTTGTGCCTGCGTTAATAATAGATTATCTATATATCCTAGTTTTTTCACCCCTTCGTTATTTTTAATATTTAAACCATCATGTATATCGGCTTTTATTATGCAGATATATCTATTATCATTCCTCGTGACTGTCCCTTCGATTACAATAACGACTCCACCTGTATACTGCCTTGTATCTTGTGTTACTGCCAATGACCATGTAAGTTCTTTTGATAAGTTCAGAAAATCATTTTCATCATGTTTTGAGTTCCAATAATTTACAATTTTAGTATAAACGCTTTCTTCTCCAACATCCTCTATTTCCATCTTTAACGAATGCGCGTCATTACCAAATGCTTTAGTTATGCGCTTATGCAATATATTTTTTCCTTCTTCTCCGAGCTCCTCGCATGTGCTACTATAGTAAGGTGGAACAATTTCGTCTTTTTGTACTCGCGGAAATATTTGATGAAATGCCCCTTTGCTAATCTTTAAATTTCTGAATTCCATATTGTCACGCTCCCAACGTTTTTCTTTCATTATACTACACCAGTATAAATTCACAAGAAAAACTTGAGAAATTTGTCGTAATATGTTATATTATATACAACTTAATTAAGTCAGATAGCTCGGTTTCGTCCCAACGTTCCGGGCTATTTTTTATGCTGTTATAATATCACATTTAGAACATTTGTTCTATATACAATATAAACAAATATTTTTCATACTACGTGTTGCAAAATCAATGCAGCCCTTATATATTGCACACTTTGCATGTCAAAAGCCGGTACAGATTTCTCCGCACCGGCTCTCTCATTCAAATAAACTGCAATTTTTATAACGACTCTAACCCTGCTTTCCAAGAGTTCTTTCCAACAATTCCATCAGCCGTCAGTCCATGGTTCTTCTGCCATGTCTTTGTCATGCTTTCCGTACCGCTGCCGAAATTGCCGTCCGGTGTCGTACCGATGATGATCTGCCATACCTTTACTGCGTTGCCTTTACTGCCTTTTTTAATTGTCTTCATGTTATAGTCCTCACTTTCCTTTACTGCAGTTGCACCAGTGCAATCCTCTACTTTCTTATTATAGAGAGCTGCTTCGGCTTTTCTTCTTCTCTGTAATCCCGGCAATGTTTTACCCGCAGCTTTACAATACTGCTGCATTGCTGATGTAATCTGATTAATATTTCTTCCAACACACAGCTTTTTCACATTTCCCTGTCCCAGGTTAAAAGCAAAGCTGACCAGTGCATCAAACTGATTCTGGTTGAGCTGCTCTGTAAACGGAACATAAGACGGATTATTAATGTACTTTTCAAACTTTACTATGTCCTGCTTTAAAAATGTATCTGCCTGTGCCTGTGTGATTTTCATCCCTTTATATACTCCGGCAGTGTGACCGTACCCGATTGTCCACACACCTGCAGAACACTGATAGGCTGTAAGCCGACAGCCCTCAAACTGTTTGATAAGATTCAGACCAGCCTGTCCAATTTTTCTATTTGCCATTAACTTCTACCTCGCTTTCTTTAATCTCTGTTTTGCTGTCTAACAATTTCTGTGTAATATCCAGTCCTGCAATTAAAAACTGCGGTACTTTCACGTTCATTTCTACCAGATTTTCTAAGATGCTCCGGATTTCATTTATCAAATATGTGGCAAGTGTGAACCATCCAAACAGCAGTACAAATTCAAGCTGCACGCCTATGACCTCACCCATTGCCACAAAGCAATTTGATATGAAAAAGGCAAGTCCAATTACCACCCAGTACCACACCTTTTTGAAAATTCCTTTTGCTCCGATGGCACTCGACTCATTCTTTTTATAGAATTTCGCCTTGCAGTACCCGGTTGCATAGTCGATCACATTAAGAATCAGGAATCCGGCAAATAAAAACCAGTACTCACCGAATACTGCCGCCCCGATTGTTGCGATCAGTCCATAGATCATGTTAATTTTGTCAAATTTCATAAAATTTTCCTCTCTTTCTGCCCGAAGGCTTGTTATTTAAAAGAGCCGACTACACAACACATGGTCATGTAATCGGCTCTTAGGCGCTTTAGATTATTCAGTTGTCTTTACTGCATCCAGCTTATCGCTGATCTCCTTAAGCACAGCATCTAACTTTCTCCAATTTTCATTTTCCAGTTCCATATCGTAGAACTCATTTTCTTCCGGGATATTAAATCCATAGTTTTCTGTCTGACTCATCAGGCATCCTCCTCTTCTGTGTATACTTTGCCTGTGATCTGCCCATATTCCTCCGGCGTGATCCATTTACCTACAGCATGATATACACGGTTCTCATTCCACAGTCCTTTGTCATAGTAATTTTTTACTTTTTCATAATTCTTACTCATCCAGGCTCACCTCCATCTGCATAGCCATATAATCAATATCTGCTCTCTGTTTTTCAATGTTGCCCGTATTTTCTACTGTTTGTGCTGCATTTTCAGCCAGATTCTCCGATACGGCAGTAATTCTCTTTTCTGTATCGTCAGCTTCCTTTGCCAGTACAACAGTTTTAATTCCATCATGCAAACTGATCTGCTCTAAAACCACATATCCCGGAATAACTGATGTCAATGCATCCTCGTCAGTATAAACTTTTAACACTGCGAGTTCTTCCTTATCCGAAAAAGCACCCTGCAGCTCCTCGCAGGCTTGGTTGCCGGTAAATTCTACATTCAGTTTTCCATCAACATAATTGATGTTATTAATTGTTAAAGTATTTTTTGTTGTTTTTAATTTCATAAAAATTCCTTCTTTCTACTTTTTTCGTTAAACAGCGGTTTAATGAATCTTATAGATTTTGCTAGTGATAAAACATCTAACACAACGCGATATTGTGCACGTTTTTCTAGTGATTTGCAAATCTGCTTTGGTATTTTTTCAAATCTACAGGCGGCATGTAATAAAACAAGCGGCAGCGGATATTATGGCTGGAATTCGGATGAAAACGGACTGACCACTTTTGTACAACCATTTTTTGATATACCAGTTGTAACTGTGAGTATTCTCGGTGGTAACTCGATGTGCATTAGAAAAATAAATTCAACGAAAACTGCAATCACCCTTTTGGAGTACATGTCGACAGAGCCGAGAGATCTTGCTACTACGGTATTTCATTACATTGCGATCGGAAGGTGGAAATAGCAATGATATATTATTTAACCTTATATCAAACACGGGCTGGGTAATGATATATCATAGCCGATTGTGTCACACTGTCTGTAATAATATGAAATTGAGCAGTTTGACCTTTTAACACAGGGAAAAGTGCACTGTAATTTTCATTCGCTGCTCCTGCTTGGTGATATTCAAAGTATTCATGCACGATGGTTCCATCAATATAGCAGCTTATTCCACAGTTACTATTATTTTTATCATCATCAACCTGATACCAAAACTGAATATACCCATCCTCTGTTACTTCATATGGAACGTCGCGCGTACCAGAAACAGCTATTCTACCAGTATAAAGGGGATAAATCGGTCGAAGCATTAAACCGCTGTTTAACGCACTTATCTGTGCCCCCAGGCTCCCCTCCACATTCGGGTTTGCCTGTCTTGCGTCAAGAGCATATCCTGCTTCCGTGGTAGTGTTATTATTTGCGACGGTTGGTATGGTCGGCTTATTACTTAAATCATTATAATTACCGCTAAAGGCTACTGTTTTCAAATCAGCAATCCACCTTGCAATTTTTCCGAACAATGTCGCATGGGTTTCACCGCTTGAAATTTTCGTTCTTTCAGATGCCGTGGTAAATGCTACTGTGTTGTCGGCTGTATTTCCTTTTGTTGCTACAGCTCCAACATCTTCCGCTGTTAATCCATCAAAAATCTTTTCTACACTCTCAAAATTCTCATTCACGGTTTCCATATCCACCGGATCCGTTCTTTCAAACAGCTTAAATTTAAAAATATCTGTAAGTTTCATGTTATCCTCTCTTTCTCAGTCCGATTTCTGCAACCTGTTCCACTGTAAACCGCGATAATTCTTCCATTGTATAATTCGCGATATTTTCTACCTTCGAACTCAGATTCTTCGGAATACTGATGTTTCTCAATTCCCAGTGTGTAAACTGCCCCAGTATAATATGCGGATATGGTTTTAAGCTCCTGTACTGGTTGTAAAGCAGTTCTGTGTTAAGCAAAATATTGCATGGCACGATTTCGTCTAAAATATCCACCACAGAATCATATTGATTTTTCTGCGCTATACCGATTTTAACGATCATTGTCTGACCGGGAATATCAAAGTCTATTGCGTACTCTGTACCACACAATTCCTTTAATTTTCTTTCAAGGAAAGCATAGTTATACGGCAGACACACATTCCATTTGGTCAGACACCGGAAGATTCTATCTTCGAGCGTATCATCACTTTTCGGCGTCATTCCAAGAATCTTTTCAAACCGGGCAATTCCCTCTTCGTCACAGGATATAATGTACCGGTTATCAATCATCCTGTTATGCCTGGATTCCAACAATCGAAACTCCGGTGTTTCCGTATCCATAATTTCAGCCAGCTCACTGTATTCCTGCAAATACAAAGGGAGCAGCTCCTTAAGATTGATATATCTATCCTCCATAAGTAACCACCCCCATGACCGGGATCTCATATTCTGTTAATTCAAGATTTTGTGTACCCCCATTGATGGTTGTTCCTGTCACATCAAGCACACCTTTCACACCCATGATTGCAGCATCCAGCGACGCAATTCTCACGATCAGATGATTCTGGTTCTCCCAGTCCTGCCGCAACGATAAAATGTACTTTTTCATTGCGTCCTCAATCAATGCTTTACATTCATTCAATCCATAACCACTGTCAAAGGTGATATTCATTGCAATATTTACCACTGACTCTTTCGCCGTCTCGACCGTAACCACATGCCCGATCGGCGCCAGCCCGTCCCCCATGCCATCACCGTTTGGATCAAACTCTTTCTGGACTGCAGATATCAATGTATCCGTAGCTTTTCCATGTGCACTGTCTAAAATAACAAGTTTCACTGTTCCTGGACCATTCCACGTCCGTATCACTTTGACTGCTCCGACTCCCGCCAGTGCAAGCGTTTTGTTTCGATAATCTTTTACATTACCGGAAAATGCCCTTTCCTCAAACGATTCAAAATACCTCTGCCGCAGGGATTCCGTACTTTCTTCCGCTTCTCCATAGATCAAAACCCTCGTGATCTTTGCAGTCGTGAGACCGGAAATATATTCGATTGGCAGAACATCTCCCGTATATTCATTTCCGACCGTACCGATCTGCTCACAGGTGACCTGTCCGGGAGCTGTAACGATATAGGTATTTTCCCCGCCAGTAAATCTTTTTCCGTCCGCAACCTCCACATCGGTTTCTAACTCAAGTACTGCCTGAGTTGCTTTCTTTGGCGTAATACCGCGATCCGCACATAACCGGATCAGATATTCCCTTGATGCCGTGTCTCCAAATGTCTCTGCCAGCATGCAGTCAAATGCAATATACATAGACGTCAGTTCCACTGCTGCCGGTGCCAGTGCAGCATAGATTGGCGAACTCTCCCTTTTATCCATTGTCTCAGGCACACGGGACAACATGCGCTGTAAAATCACATCAAATGTCTGATCTTCATACATTACACGTCCACCTCCTTCTCAATCTTTGCATTTCCATATTTCGTGTGCGCGGTAAATTTAGCGATCAGCGTTTTTCTGTGCACTTCAAACTCAAAATTATCTACCGAGTCTATCCGGTCATCCTGTGTCAGAGCCTCCGTAATCCGCCGTTCCACTTCCACCATGACATAATCCATCGGCTTACCGATCAGATCCTGCAATTCCACACCATAGTTCCATGAAAAAATAATGTAACGATACCGCTCTGTGTTCAGGATATTGTAAATTGCCTGTTTTACTGCTTCCAAACCATCACATTCGCCTACAACATTGCACGTTTCCCGGATCATGTGATGACATAAAGACGGCTGTTCTGTTACCTCGATTTCTTTTAAACTGTTAACTGCCGGAATCATGTCACACCACCCTGTCCGCAACTAAAAACTTCTGGCCGCCCTGCTGCCGGATCAGTACAACCTGCTGACCTGTTTTTAATCCGCTGTAAATCTTCATTTCCTTTTTCACACCGTCTAATTCAATGTCCACGGTACGATCTGTTAAATGTTCCGGAATGATAAGCTGTGCGCTGGCTATATCAAACCTCTGCTCCACTTTAATTTTTAATGGAGCTGCCGCTATCACTGTACCGGACATCACATCTGCCGGATATCCCGCCTCATTGACTCCGTTTGACACCTGCTGTATCGCCCTCACGAAATCATTTGCATCATGCACTGAAACCACCTCCTGATAAAGTCAAATCCATTGTGTGTTTGCTTTCACCGTATTTGTGTACGCATTTTTCTACGAGCATCAGATTTTTTATCTGCACATCTCCTAAATCAAGCTGCACAACGACCAGCGAACCACCGCGCACCCTCGAATCACCGTAGGCATCTTTGATCGTTAGTGTCTTTGTAGCTTTGTTGTATAGTTTCAAGAGTGCATCTGCTTTCGCCTGCCCGTTCTCTCCATCCTGCAGCGTATCAAAGTACTGTAAGATTCCCCAGTCATTCATGTGGGAGGAATCCTGTGCAATATATACATCCCTTTTTCCTGTCTTTTCATTGTCAAAGACCAGCTTGATCCGGTTGTAGGTATCTGAATCAATCGAAGATTCATAATCATAATTCTGTCCGGTCTCTGCATCTATGACGATAGGCACATACATATCACCGATAAAAGACAAATTCAGCTTTCCGCCGTCATCATGGAGAATGTACAGATCACCTGTATTCTGCAATGTCAGATCAAGTGCATTTCCGATCATATCCATAAGAGACTCGTTATCTTCCACTCTCGATGCAATCTTCCATATGGTGTCCGCAATCGTGCCGAGATTAAAACCAAAATTGTTGGCAATCCGCATCACGACCTCAGCAGCCGTTTTGTTCTCATATACCATTGTGTCTTTGTTTTTCAGATACCGGATCTGGTCATAGGCAGTTACTTTTACAATATTGCTCCTGTCGCGCTTGATTTTGAAAATAAAACCATAAAACACACCTGTTTCTCCATCCTTAAAGCGCACCGGGTTTCCTTCCGCAATCGAAATCCCGGTATCCACAAAACTAAATTCTATGGAACCGGGACTAATCTGCCGCTCTGTGGTCACTTTTACTTCTTCCTGTACTGGGGGCAGGTAAACTGTGCTGCCGTTTTGTATTAATAACTCGTACATTTCCACCTCCTATGTCTTATGCAGCCGGGATCGTAAGCACCTGCCCTGGATATATCAGATTCGGATTTCCGCCGATCACTGATTTATTGGCATTGTAGATCACACTCCACTTTCCGCCATCGCCGTAAAACTGCTTCGCAATCTTCCAGAGACAGTCCCCGGAAACTACAGTATAGCTTCCCCCGGTTGGTGCGTTGCCAGCTGCTCTGGTCTGCTGCATTGCCGCCTGTGGTTTTGGAAGTGATATATCCACGGTACAGGTCTTTGTGGTAAATTCACGGTACTGTTTCAGTTTAATCTTGACAGTCGTATCAAATCCCTCTCCGGCATCATCCACAATGGAATAATCCTCAAGAGAAACTGTCATGTTGGTATGAAATAACTTCTTGTCGTTTGGAAACGCTCTTGTCATGATATACTGAAAACTTTTCTTCTGTAGCTTTAATTCTTCCAGCTTATCCAGATAAAACTTGGCATTTCGGAATTTCTCCGGATATAGGGCAAACGGATATTCTGTATTTGGAAGTAGAAGATCAAATTCCACATCTGACAACCCTGCGGCTTTCAAAATATTTGCTTCACCCTCATTAATCAGAGTTACCGTTTCGTTCTGATTATTAATTTTTACTGTTACTTTGGACGGAGCTACCGGAAACAGCACTCCATCCAGATATAATTTATATGCCATTCCCTATACTCCTTCCCGGACGGCTTCTAATGCTTCTAACACTTTCGTTGTCATTCCGTCCACAATACCATCTAAATCTGCATCACTGCTTACATTATTATTATTTGTCATATCCAGCTTGATCTCCGCAGTCGTAAACCGATTGATTGCTTCCTGCTCTGCAATGTCTCTAAGATATTTCAGATCTTCGTCCGTGATATCCACAGAATTTTTGATGGCACTGGTATCGTCCGCAATACTGCTAAGATTTCCACCCGCACCCGAATTTGCGATTGCATCACTGAAACCGGATATATAATCATCAGGATTCGGAATATCTGTTTTACCGAAGATATCCGACAGGCTGAAATTTGATATTTTATCATCAATTCCCTGTCCGAAATTATATCCTGAGTTCCATGCGTCCCCATAATTGAACCGGTTGAACTGATAATCTGACATGTCTACCGTCTTTAAAATTTCTGATCCACCGTTCTCGGTTATCACAGCATCCACTTTTGCCTGTACTTTGTTCTGGAATCCCGCTACTGCATCCGCAAGACTACTGCCAAATACTGCATCAAGCATCCGGGCAGCTGACTCGATGACTTCCACGATAAAGTTAAACAGACTTAAAAATAAGGCTTCTATACCCGCGACCGGATTGTTAAAAACAAGTGCGAACGCATTGACAAAATTTGCTATCAGATTCCATAAGGTAACCCCAATTCCAATAATTGTATTTGCTGCTCCAATAAACAGATTTCCTATAAAAGCTAACGCTGTCGCAAATGCTCCACAGATCAAACCTGTTGCTGATACTGATGTGCCTGCAAAATGATTTACTGCTGCAACTGCTGCATAAAAAACTGCTATCAACAGTACAACTGCTATAATTACAAGTCCAACTGGATTCATGCTCATAACAGCATTGAATGCGCCTTGAGCTGCTGTCCATGCATTTGTAGCCAGTGAAGCCGCCCTAGACGCTATTTCCGCCCCTTTTGTAAATGCCGTATAAATTATGATAGCCGCCGCAACCCCTAATATGATAGGTTCTATAATTGACCAATGATCTGCCACGAATCCAGCTACAGATCCCACTAAATCAAAGATATTCAGCACCATATTTGCCGTCGTTGCCATAGCTTCGATCGCTCCATCAACAAATCCCTGGAACGCATCGCTGTTCGCCATCCCATTTAATCTTTGAAGAATCGGCTGGAAAGCCATAACTGCAGTATTCTGCATCGACTGCCAGATCTGTCCCCAGGTCATCGGCATCTCATCAAACTTACCATTGATATCATCCGCGGCTGCAAAAATCGCCGCTTTTACAACATCAGCAGAAAGTTCTCCATCTGCCGCCATTTCTCTGATCTGTCCGATTGGAGCATCCAGATAATCTGCAATGTTCTGAATCAGGTTCGGCGCCTGTTCGAAGATACTATTCAATTCATCACCACGAAGTACACCGGAACCAAGAGCCTGTGATAACTGTAACTCTGCATTTGCAGCTTCCTGTGTGCTTGCTCCTGCAATCGTCATCTGCTTTTGAACCAGATCTGCAAAAGCCACTACTTCCTCTGAACTGCCAAACGCATCTCTTGCATTATTACCAAATCTCGCAACAACGGATGCCATATCGCTAAAAGAGCCTCTTGCATCCTGTGCCGCAGCATATACCATATTGACAAGTTCTGACGTCTCATTTGCAGTTCCGTTTATCTCATTAAAGGAATTATTCATCAGATCCAGTCTTGAGGTTGTCTGCGTCAATTCATCGGACATGTTGAGAATTTTTCCCACGCTTTGGATACCCACATATGCACCAACCACGCGTTTAATCATTCCCATCAGCTCCTCTGCGCCGGATACCCCCTCCTGGATCTCCTGATTAAATCTTCCCTGCTCATCCGTATTATCCCGGATATACCGCTCTGTATTACCCACTGTCTGCGATAACTGGAGATATGCTGCATTTGCACCGGACACATCCATGTTCTGCATGGCGGTATTAAGATTATTCTGTTCCTGAATCGCCCGGTCTAATTGCGATCTCAACTGTTCCAACTGGGAGTTTGCGGTGTCCGTCCCCATATTGACCGGATTGCTTTCGATCTGCTGTATCCGTTCCCGGATCGAATCGATTCTGACAGCCATGGAATTAAGATCCTGAAACGTCTCCGGCGGAAAGATCGTTGTACTGTATGCCTGACTTGCAATATCGTTCTGCGTGCTGCTCAACTGCTCTAACATGCTATTGGCACTCTGTACTTCCTGCTCGAACCGATCTATCCCGGTTCCTGTAAACACATCCAGATTGTTCGTTTCCCACTGCACTGGAATCTCGACCGGGGCAGAACTTCCTACAAGCGGATTCGGGGCAGAAGCCGGCTGCTGTGCCGCACCGTTTAATGCAATTAAGGATGCTGTTGCTTCATCGATTGCCTCTCGCGCTCCCTCCAGACTGCTCGTATCAATATCCATCGACATTGCCTGCTGCATATCGTACATCTGCGCTGTTGCAAGATTGACTGCATCCATAATGCCATATAAAACACTGGTAAACTGGTCATTAAGCTCTATCGCTGTCTGAATAGCTGCCATACATCACGCCTCCTTCCTAATGAATCTTGCTCTTTAATTCCCGCTCTTTTTTCTTATCATTCTCGATCTTGATTTTTATTGCGGCGATCACAAATGCTTTTTCCTGTTCATCCATATTTAAAAATACAGATGGCAGGATATGTAATTTTAGAAGGGCATAGTAAGCAAAGTTTGCTTCACCATCCCCTCCTTCAATTAGTTTTTTGCTTCGTCCACCTTGACATCGAGACCGTCTGTAAATCCCTGGAACTTCTGCATCCACACTTCAAACATCTGAAATTCACCGGCTCCATCCACCATTGCGTACAATAAATCTTCCGGTGTCTTCACGCCGTAGGAATCCTGTAATTCTTCATCATACAGATCAGGATACACGGTTGCTGCCGCCATCATCTTTGACAGATATTTTTCTGTATTCAGCCTTGGGCGGTACATATTCGGTTTTCCAGTTACCGGGACCTCTACAGTACATGCATTGCGCAGTTCCTCATTCTCGCGTGATGTGATCTGGCGAAATTCCCAAAGAAGCGGCTTCCCGTCTGTATCTGTAAGACTCACTGTTGGCGCATACTTCTGATTTGCTTTTACCTTTTTGTTTGCTTTCATAAATCTGCTGAACTCTGACATATCTTTCTCTCCTTTTTATTTAAAAATCCCCTCCCGCTGATGCAGGAAGGGAACATCATTAATTTGTTTTAAAACCTTTTAACTCTTTGAATTTCTCCGGCATATCCCAGCTCTCAAAGGTTCCTGAAATATCTTCATCCAGAATTTCTTCGCCCGCCTGGAACTTTGCAAGAATAAATGAGTCACAGAGACATCCCCTGTGAATAATTGTCTGTCTGCCTGCACTGCTTGATGGATCCTCATTGCTCACCTGGATTTCAAAATAAGGCAGGTTTCCTGTTTTCTGATACTGGTTTGCCATTGTGCGGAGCACTGACTGATTATAATGTGCAGTTCCCTTCCAGGTACCCTTTCCACCGGCAGCCTTGTGTCCCATACCGACTTTACCCAAAATCTTGACATCGCTGATCGTAACATCCCATTTGCTTTCAAACTCTGTCAGATTCATAAAATTGTACCGTCTTTTACCAATCGTAGTAAAACACTCCGCAAGGCTTCCATAGACGGCATCGCCCGCATCCATAATAGCTGTATTTCCCATCTTTCTTCACTCCTTCCTACGATACCGTAACAGTCATATAGAGCTTACTCATCGCATTAACAACTGTCACCTGATCTGTGATCACTACCGACTTTTTCGATTCTCCCTGTGCGATCGTAATATCATCTTCGCTGAAGTTCTCGATCGCCCTGATTTTTTCAAGTTCCCTATGATGTGCCACGATGTCAGACCAGAGAGACGTTCTTCCTGCCGCATCATTCGATATGGTACCGAGATATTTCGTACTGAATAATACGGCGATATCATTACCGATCTGATCGATCACGCGGACTGTCTGATTGTCTTTGAAAAGTTCTCCCTGCGTATCTGTCACGCTTACCATGGAGTTGATGTCATCCAGAACGCGGATATCTGAATTTACCCTGTGCAAGACAAATTCTCCATTTTTGATAGACTCTCTTAACTGATTCTGTGTATACGATGTATCTACTGTAAAGGAACCGTCGTAAACCTTATTCTGACAGGATTTATTTACAGCACAGCCGCATTCTGCACCAGTAACCCAGTATACAAGACTCGCTTCACTCCATCCCGCATCTGTGGTCTTATTTTTTACATTGATAACACCCATGTGATCTGCGGAAATATTGTAGAGTACCACCTGAAATTTAATTCCAAGTTCATCGCGTAGCCGTTTGTTAAATGCAACGTATAACTTTTTCGTTGTCTCATCCGTTACCGCAACACCCATGGTGTTATAAGAATAAGATTCAATCAGATCCAAATATGTCTGATGTGCCGTTCCGTCTACAGTTCCATTTGTTCCACCTGTCAGTGGTGCGGCTGCCGTATCTTCCAGCTCGATTTCCTCTTTAAATGAAACATAATCATTCGCCACAAGCTCTTTTGCAGTTTTTACCGTCTGCGTATCTACTTTGGCTGTGCCAAGGTAAGTGATAACGTCAAACTTATCTGCGTCGTCTGCATTTTTCTGTACAGCGATCCGGATATCATTGCCACGGGTTCCGCTGTACAATGCGGTTGCTATGGTATTTGCAGCCTTTACACCGCCACCATTTAAACGGTATGCATAGAGTGTCTGTGCCCCAAGGAACAGATCATTCAGTCCTTTCATTTTCGGATCGTCAAATGCATAACCAAAAATCTTCATGCTGTTTTTCTGGAAATCCTCGTTTGTCACCTCAAAGACTTTCCCTTCCACGCCCCAGTCAAGTTCTAAAGGCATTGTCGCAACGCCTCTGTCTGACAGGTTCGTGTTTGCAGATGCCGCCGATACAAAATTGATATAAGTTCCCGGCAGCACCTTGTTCTGTGCGGTAAATGTTCCTCCACCTAAAGCCATTTATTTCACCTTTCCTTTCATGTATTTTTCTAATAACGTGTCCGCTTCTGCTTTTGTGTACTTTTTGTTTTCATCAAGCAATGCGTCCATTATATCTTTCCTGGCACTGTACTTTGCGCAGGCAAGAAGCTGTTCTTTTGTAAATTTCTGTGCCGCTTTTCCCTGCGGCTTTTCTAATACCTTCCCGCTCGCATTTGCCATTTTATTATTCTCCCTTCATTTCTGACTGAATTTTAATCTGTCCCATCACCTCAGAACGTACCGGTTTTTTCAAGATTACCCGGTTATAATTCACAAAAAAATTCAATACACCGTCCACCAGATCATGGTTCTTATTCGTTCCACGTATTGCTCTGTCCGCATCTAACGGGGTAACATACTCTAAAGCAAACATCATACGCTCTGCCACATCGTTGCACTCTGCGTATGGATTCAGTTTAGATTCAGGAAAGTACTGGATACAGAATGCATTATTTTGCAGATACCGCTGCCCGCAAAGCGGGCTTATGCTCTGGTCAATCAACTGTATAAAAAAACAGGGCTCTTTCAAGTCCTGCTTTATCTTATCCTTGTGGATCTTATAACCATCCTCAAACTCGCTGTCTAAGGCAATGCTGATCGCATCTATAATTTCATTTATCATTTCATGATATCTCCAAGGTATTTTCTGATTTTTCGTTCAAGGATCTGCGGTGCCATGTTCTGTAACTCCTGTTCGGATATCTTCATCATAAAATGTCCTTTGACCCAGCCTTTATGATTTGCGGTTCTGTGGCCGTATTCAACATAACTGGCATATTCGACCGGATTTACGATCTCAATCACGTAGGTGCCCCCGAAATGATTTACCGTAAGACTGTCTGCGTATCCCTGTGCTGATGCCCGTTGCCCCGCTGTCCATCCCCGGCGAAGAGTTCCGCCTTGTTTGCCTTTCACTTTTTTCCCTTTATGTGAAAAACCTGTCTCACAAGTATAAGACTGCCCGGAATAATCCCCGACGGGTGTTCTTTTTATGACTAACCGCAAGAGTCTTGCTGCCAGTTCCTTCGCACATGCCTCCACAAACGCATTCGGATCCTGTAATTTTTCCATTTCTCTCTGCAGCTCCGTAAGTCCCCGGATATTAAAACTTCCCATTCCTGCCATCATGCATACCTCTCTGACAGTGTAAGCACAATCTCCTGATGCGTCGAATAAACCGCAGGTACACCACTGCATTCATATGCACGTGTGATGCCTGCCTGCGTGACTGTGATCTTGCTTCCAGACTTAATCTTTGTATCAGGGGACAGGAATAGTTTTGTGACCTGTGCTGTTTTTGCTGCTGATTCTGTCTGATCTACGGCACTGACATTCGAATATGACAGGCGGCATGGCTCATCCTCTAACACAACCACTTCCTTTTCCGATGTGATCTTTGTTCTCGAATCTTTAATCGGCTGAAATTCCGTTACTGTGCATTTCCCATCGTATGTCTCTTCCTGCGCCTTTCTTGCCATTGCCTGCATTTTCTTAATTGCATCTGAGATCATCTCCACGCCACCTTTCTGTATCGTTTCAATGAGGATTCATAATTTTTCAGCACTGTGCTCTTAAAATTGTCATCCACATACTGACGGAATGAGGTAGAAGTGTCCCCCTCAGAAATAGAGGAAACCGCGCCAACTGCTGCCGACTCACTTCCAATATTTTCATTCCGATACAGATCCATTGCCATGCGATAGCCGGTGTTTATCAATCCATCCGGCATTTTCTCCACATGGCAATAGTTTTTTATGATTTCCTCCACATCTGCAATGACAAATTCAAGTACCATATCCTTAGAATCATCCTCAATCCCAAGAAGTGCCTTTAATTTTGCCAGATCCATAGGCTACCCGATCTTATGCCTAATTGCAACGATACGAAGCTGTTTCGGTTCGTATACCGGATTCCAGTTCTCTGCCATTGCAAGTTCTGCCCTCGTCGGAGTCTCCACATGCTCACGTTTTGCCCCGGTGTACGCGATTCCTCTCGGATGCAGGATAAACGCTTTACGGTTGATCAGATAATCCACACCGCCGCCAGTCTGCTTGTCACGGTCCACCTCAGTAGCAACATGACCGACCGGAGAACCATTGCCGTAAGCAACTGCTCCATTACCGAAAAGGTATGTTGTGTATACATTATCAGCAACCGGGCATCCATCATCTACGGTCACACGTCTGCCCTGATAGGTGTCAAACTCAACATCTGTAGAATCACGCTCTGTCTCGATCAGGTTCAGCTTTTTCAGATAAGATTTTGTAGCAGAGTGCATTGCCACACCGGTAAGCTGCGACTGTGCATCTCCAAGCATCTGACATGCATCGATAAATGCAGATGCGCTAATCTGCTTTGCAGCCTCTGCTTTTCCTGTAGTCAGATCAAGAATATGATCTGCCATTCTGGTCTCCGCTTTCGGTGTTCCACTTGGATCTGCCGTGGTGGTTCCAAATACACCCGCAAGAACCGCAATCAATTCCTTCTGCATATCGCGCGCCCAGTACTGTGCCACCAGATCACCGATTGCTTTCATCGGGTCTGCACCTGCTAATGCTGCGGAAAGATTTGTAGCAGCCCACATTTTCTGACGGAGAATTGTGGTGGATACATCTTTGTTAGAACCGATCTTTGCCGGTGTCATCTTTACATCCTCCAGTGTCGGTTCGGATTCTCCCTGTAAATCCTCAAAGAACGGCATATTGTGTGTTCTCGCCGCCTCGGATGCCAGTGCATCAAATTCCGGGCTGTTTACCACGATCCCGCTCTGGAAAAACGCGGACAGCTCCATAGTTCTGTTGATTACATACCGGTTAAAAAGTTCCGGTACGATCACGTCTGCAATTTTTGTAATTGCCATAAATAGTTACCTCTCTTTCTAAATGGTTACCCCTGCGGCTGCTGCCATTGCTTTCGCCTGCTCCGGGTTGGATTTTAAAAGTTCACCCTGTTTGGTCAGATTAAACGTCTCTTTTGCAAATGGGTTTGCAGTTCCTGTGCCACCAGTGCCGCCCTGTGGATGATACGGCGGTTTTGGCTGATCCTGCTTAAACAGATGTGCCATAGCCTTATCTTCCTTGTATGGCTTTACCGCTTCCTCTACGCCGACCGGTTTACCTTCTTTGTCGAATGTGAATTTGTCCAGCCCACCAGCTTTGTAGATCAGATAATCCGGATCAAGTACTCCCTGTTTTGTGAGGGAATCTTTTAACGCATAAGTCTTTGAAATCTGCTCATTGGCTGCCTGCTGCTCTTTTAACTTCGTCTGAAGGTCTGTGATCGTAGTCTGCAATGTTTCATTATCTGCATTGTTCTTTTTCAGATCTCCGATCGTAACATTGAGTGTCTTGATCTGACCAGAAAGATTCTCCTTTTCTGCAACAGTGGCATCATACTTGCCTTTGTCGATGTACTGACCAGATCCAAGGTCTGCAAGTTTTACCTGTTTGTCCTTATTCTCCGGTTTTCCGTTATGAGCATTGACAGCGTCTGCCACCTGCTTATAGAGATCTTCGCCTAAAATGTCTTTTAAAAATTCCATATAGTTCCTTTCCTGCACCGTTTTTAAACGTGGTGTCCTCCACAGGCAGTATGCAGTTTTGATGCCATGCATAAGGGCAATTTGCCGCAGTTTAAACGTCTTAAGGCTTTCGGACAATATAAAAACAGGACTGCTGCTTACAATCCTGTTTCCATCGTTTTACATTTTGCGGTTGCACCGGTGCAACTTTTGATTTTGGGTATAAAAATACCACCATGCCATTTCTGACTGGTGGTATTCCCTTTTCTTTCGGATAGGCTGCACACTATACCCTAGGTTTTTGGTTCATAATGGTCACATTTTTTAACCTTACCGTTCCAGATTTCCGGCGGTATTCCGTTTTTCTTTGGATATGCTTTACACGAATACGGAATTCCATCAAATTTAATTTTTTTACAGTCTTGGCAAATGGGAAATAAAGATTTCAATTGATATCTATCTATTTCTCGCGACATTCGATTCATCTCCTCTCGAATCTAGGCTTTACTCCATATAATTTGTATAATTCATTCCAAATTTCTTCGCCCAGTTTCACAAGTACTTCCTGTTCATTATGTCCGTTATAATATTGCTCGATTATTTTAGGTTTTAACTGATATAACAGCCGGTTATAATCATCACTAAATTTATCACTTGTTGGAAGTTGCTGTATATTTTCATTATATTCTAACACATATGCACCATTTTTCCCACAGGTTCTAAAACTTCTGACTTTATGATCTACCAACAGATACAGATCTTCCGGTGATGGTGGTGTGCTCAATGGATGGTTATGTGTAACATCGTTTCCTTTCATCAATTTTAACTGATGCTTCGTAAATTTTATAGTGTCTTCATTACCAAGCTGGCAGCTGATTGCTTTTCCATCCTCAAATATAACAGCTGTTTCATAATCATTCTGACTTATTTCCTGTTCAACTGTTTTTAAGTCTTTTCCTTTAAAATCGTAATACTTCGGATCTGCTTTATTATTATTTGTAATAAGGCCAAGTCTATCTCTTGCTTCTGTGTCGCCATCCACAAAAGATTTCTTCCACTCCTCATACGTCGTATCTGCCGACACATAATACGTCTTGCCATCCTCTCCTCTTGCTGCACGCTCTCCCACACTGTCAAATTCATCACCAAAATACGGACATGTACATCCGCGGCAGTTTGGATGGAACGGCGGTGCAGTCACACCGATCTGAAAGTCTTTCATGGGGAAATGTTTCAGATCCATGGATCCACAAAACTCACATGTATGGCTGTCTAATGTCTCCATGATTTCAAACTGCTGCACATCCAACTCTTTCATGCAGTCCTGTCTTGCCTTATTTGCAAATGCTGCAGATTCCGTCATGACTACCCTGCCCGCCTGTGCCCTAGATACTTTCATCTTCTTGGCAATCTCTGCAATAGCCCGGTCTGGTGCTTCTCCTGTGATGCACATGCGCGATAGACTGTTATGCAGCTGATTGATCAGCTTTGTCTTATTCTCCCACAGGCGGTCTGAAAAGTTCTTTCCATCCACCGCCCAGGGTTTACATACGATCATCTCCACGGTTCTTGAATCCAGCCGGTTTATGGTCGTGCCAATGCCGACACCTTTTTGTATTTCATAGGCAGTATGGTAAAAATCAGAGGTATATGTATTCCTAATATGCTGATCTATTGCATCGATGCAGTTTCCATACAGCTTTTCTGCTTCCTGCTGTATTTCAAATTTTAAGGCTTCCAGTCTGCTGATATGCACTCTCACAGATGCATTTTCCAACTGCTGCTCCCATTCCCCGTTTCTTTTATTTTCCTGTCCATATCTGATATATTGCTCAACATTCCAGTGAAATTCTTTCAGTTCTCCTGCATTCAGCAGTTTCCGTGCTTCCTGCATAGATACACCATTGTTATCTGCAAGTCTCTGATACCAGGAATTGATCTTTGCATTAATTGCCGCAAGGGATCTGTCAAACTGCTCCTGAATTTCCTGCACTTTCTGAAACGAAGTATCGTGCTGTGCCTGCTCCATCTGTTTAAAACGTTCCTGCCAGTATTTACCTGTCCGTTTATCCATGCGATCACTTGCCCCGTTCCTTTATTCCATGTTTTTTGGATCATTGTTCTTTTCTTGATTATCTTTCTTCGCCGGATCATCCTTTTGTGACTGTCCAAAGGCTCCGGTGTAAGCATCCGCTTTCTCCTGTGCCTCTTTCTCTTCTTTTTCTATCTGCTTCAATTCCTCATCAGCATCTTCGACCAACGGATGATTTTTCAGGATCGTCTTTTTACTGACAATGCCAACCGAATCCCTGCATATCTGTGCCTGCTCCGTATCATTCTTGATACAAGTACGGGTCCATGTCTGTATAATGGTGTTGCACTGGATGCCAAGGCTCCTACAGACCGCCCGGACAAGACGTGCAAAACCAAGTTTAAATTCTGTCTCCATAAGTCCTGTTTTCATCTCCAGCAGTGAATACATAAATTTCAGTGCTTCACCTGACTGGTTTCCGAAGTTCTCTGGCTGTGGATCGAATCCCTGCCCTTGTTCGAAGATTGCCTTTCTGGTGGCTTCTAAGATGCTTTTTCTGGCTTCAATCGGGATCTCAATATTAAGTGTTGACACTGATCCATCTTCGTCACTTTCAATTTTTATTGCCTTATACTTTTTTAAATCTGAAAGGAACTCATTTAGATCCTGTCCTCCATATCCGGACAGCACAAAAATCAGTTCCTGTATATCGTCCAGATCATTAATAAAACCGCTGTAGACCTTATCATATACGTCTATCAGCGGCTTTATGTTTCGCAGATCATCTGTATGTATATTATTGTTATAAAATGGGATAAATGGCACTTCCCCGAAATCATGCCGGTAATCAGCTACCATATCACCGCTTTCCGGATCCATGAACATATCATAGTAAGTAAGCAGTTCCAGTTCGTCCCCGGTTCTCCGCCGGAATGCCTGGCACTCCGCATCTGTCCAGTATTCATACACGGTATAATTGTCACCTGTCGTATCATCAATATCCGGATACACCCGCATGACTCCGATCAGCCTGCGTTTCAGGCTCCGGTTAAATACCGGGATGATCTGCGCAGACGGAACTACCGCCCACTCAAAACCATTTTTTCCCTGCCAGTAATGCACCCAGCCGATAGAGGTATTTGCGGCGTTTATACACAATTCCATACAGTTCTTGGCGTATTCATCCCCCAGGGCTTCTGTGATCCGCTTATTGCTTGCGGTATTACCTACATCAAACAACGGCGGTGCAGTAAATGCGTATGATGCTTTCTGATTCACAATCAGCCCGTGGAAGTTCCGTGGAATCCGGTTGTCTGCATTACGCAGTGGGTTGTCCGCTTCCTCTTTCTCTTCTTTTGGCTTATCCCGGAATAAAATATCTGTCTCATTCCGGTAATACCGTTCTGCCACTGCTGCCCGTGTCACAAAAGCCGCATGACCAGGTTCGTATTTTTTTATTAGTCGTTTCATTGTTTCGATGTCCATTGTTATTCTCCCAAAATTTCAAGGCTCTGATATGCTGCAAAAATCTTCGGTGACTGAATTGCAAACCAGTCAACCATTTCTTCATTTTTTGCCCATGCTCCATCATAACAATTTGAGGAATCAGATAAACCGCTCTCATTGAAAAAAGCGTGGATAATTTCATGCCTACAAACTTTTCTCCAATATTTCTTTTGCGATTTTTCGTCCATCCCTGTGAAATATTCTTCCTCTGACATGTCGGCAATTATGATTTTTTTATCTTCCTCACCGCAATAACCAGCAAGTCTATTCTTTTGCATATACTCATCTTCTGACACCTTATGAGTTTCAATCGAATATTCAGTTCCAAGGATATTTACTTTCATATTTTTCATTTTCTACCTCATTTCAAAATGCCAACGCTTCCAGGTTTACGGATAATCGTATAGCAGAAATACCGCAGCGCATCCATTGCATGATCGTGCTGTTTTACCGGTTTATCCTCGCCATGCTCCGATGCTTTCTGATCCCAAATATAGGAAGCAAATTCTTTTATGGTATTCGGGCACTGGTCACTAATCGCAATCTTACCCTCGTTTAACAACGACGCTACAAACCGGATGCCATCCAACACGTCATTCTTTGCTTTCTTGATTGTATAGCCACGTTTTTTCAATTCTGCAATAAACGATGCGGCAGACGGATCAATAATAATCTTTACCGGCTTTATTCCTGCAAGCCATTGTTTCAGATCATCTGCATACTCGGTATCTGTTTTCTGTCTTTCTTCATCGCGTCCGGAATAATAATACTCACGGCAGCATACCCACCGCCCGGAACGTTCTTTGCACCACAGCAAAAATACAGTTGCATTCTGTGTACCATAGTCACAGGACACGTAGTAATTCGCGTTAACCAAATCAAACAGACTTGATATCACATGCTTTGCTGTATCGAACATGTCATAAATCATACCCTCTGCCATTGCCCAGTGTCCAAGAATATACCGACGGTAGAATACACCAGTATACATACTGCGGTATCGTTCTTTGATCTTTTCTGACAGGCTGAGGTTATCATCCATGGTAAAATGGAGATACAACAGGTGTTTTTCTTTTCTCTTATCAATCCAGTCCGTCTTAAACCAGTGATATGGACCATCCGGGTTGCAGTTAAACCAATATTTAGAACCCTCAACCGAACATCGTCCGGTTGCCTGGTTCACAAATGATTCCGGCATCAACGCAACTTCATCAAAAAAGACCCCAGCCAGGGTAATACCCTGAATGAGATCCTGTGATCTTTCGTCCTTGCCGCCGAATATATAAAAATAATTGGTTACATCTCCTTTTGTGATGATAACCAGATTATCCGCTCTGTGATCTGCCACGGTATAACCACGGCTGCAAAGCATCATTTTCAATCCAGACAGTACATTTCTCCGGAAAGAGCCTATCGTCTTGCCGCACATGGCAAAATTTTCACCATTAAATGAGCTCATCGCCCACATAACAAATGAAAGTGACATACTCACTGTCTTGCCGGATCGGATTGCTCCGTCGGCAATAATGCCATCACTGTCTTTTACCGGCGAATCCTTACACCACCAGTTCAGCACCATGCGCTGTTTTTGGGAAAACGGCTGGAATTTGAAAACCCGCTTAATCCTCTTCATTGCCCCAGTCCTCCGCCGCAGTTCCATTCAGAGCGTCAAGGAATCCATCATCTGCAACCTCATCGCCATCGTCCGTCTGAACTTTGGCTTTCAGTAATGCAATCTCAGCTTTTTGCTTTTCGGTGGCAAGGTCCATATGATCCGAAAGCCACTGCAAGGCTTTCATCCGGTCGGCAAGCTTTACTTTTACGCCATCCTTACCTTTTGAGACTTCGGAAATGATTGTTCCGTCCACGTCTGCATCATTTTTGATGTTGACATGACTTACTGTGATGGTCTTTTGCTCTCCCGTATCCAGGATCACATCCACATCCTCATTCCCAAATTCCATAAAGTCAGTCACATCAGCAAAAGCAATGTCCATGTACTTCTGGAAGATGTCAGACTCACTCAGGAACTCCCTGTTGAGCCGCTCCTGTTTCAACCGTAGGATTTCTTCTTTTATCCGAGTATTTCCGAGTAACGCAGGGCCATTTGTGACTGCAGTTGTATATCCACATCCATACGCTTTCTGGTATGCCTTGGTCGCATTAAAGCACCGGATGTAATATACGCAAAAAAGCTGTTGCTTATCGGTCAAGTCGGTATTCTGTATCACCTGCTTGACCTCATCAGCTACAGCCTTTTTCGTAACATTCTTTTTGCTTTCCGAACGTTCGCTTTTCTTTTCCGAACGCTCGCTTGGATGTTTGTCATCCCAATGGTATGTACTTTTCCATCTTCGGACTGTACCAGGTGGAACGTCTAGTCGACTTGCAATCTCAACCAGCTTCATCCCATCCTTATACAGTTTCCGGGCTTTCTCTGCCTTTTCGTTCGGACTTCTTGCCACTGCTGCCACCTTCCTGTTTCTTCTTTTCCCTGCACTCTTTCATAACATGTGCAATCGCCTGTTCGGCTGTTGGATCACTGTATCTTTCTTTGTTCATCCTGTTACTCCATTCATACGGAGGTCGCGGCTCCCCTAAATTTCATGGAGCCGCTTAAGTTGTGAGAGCATAAAAAAGAGACTGCCGAAGCAATCTCCCTTTAAACCTTGCATATAAATGACAGGTACTTATTATTCCCTGATTCACTTCTTGCAGTTTATACTATATCTCATTTTTTCGTAACATGTGTAACAAACGTAACAAACTTTTATGCTGCATCCATAAATCTTTGAAACTCCATCTTTATGCTTCCCTGTGTTGCTTTTCTTCCCATTCGATCCGCCACCTGTTCCCAGCTCATACCCTCAAAAAACTTATAACGAATAATCCTTTGCATTCGTACTGGAATACCGTTCATCCACTGTTCTACTTGGAATTTTATCTTCTCCGCTACGGCTTTTCTCTGTTCCAGTAATTTTTCTTCCATCCGTAATTGTGTATCATCTGCGTATGTAAATGGCGTACCTGCAATTTTAAAATGGGTTTCTGCGTATGGAAAGTCGTTCATTGATCCTTTCACACTTCCAATTACAACCGTTTGTCGTTTGCTCTGCAATTTTTTTATATCCTGTTCTGTCTCTCGGATCAGTTCACAAGCATCTATGTAGTCCGTTAAAATTTGTTTTGTCAATCCTTTTCCTCCTATTCTTCTCCCCGCCAGATCTTCGGTGTACCATCAGCATTAAGCATTACTGTAAAAGTTCCTCCGTTTCCGGGTCCTTTTATGTACATAACATTGGTATCTTTGTCTACATAAATGGCATATCCCCATTCATCTTCTACCTTTTCCATCATCCTATCCTGTCCCTCGCTGACATTTGCTGTGTCGCTGCATCCGGCGATCAGGAGTGCTGCTGTTATGATGGCTGTTATGATGGCTGTTATAAGTTTCTTTCTCATAATTTGCATTTCCTCTCTTTCTCGTTTACTCTAAAATATAAAGATTATACAAGCCGGAACTTTCCATTTCACATCACTATCCATCAATTTCATATACATCGGGATGGTACTGCAATAACATTTCAATTCTTCTTTTTTCTCCACGAATGGTAAGATAGTGATAATACCTTCTATCCATGCCATTGTCATTTGTAACCATATTTCCGTGTCTAAGTCCCCAATGGAAATAACACTTTTCGTCACTGAATATGTCTTTGTCATCGTTATAGCCTTTTTCGCAAAAGTCTTTGAAATATTTATCAATTGCACCCTGTTCTTCTTTTGTGGCATCATAATCTCCCTGTAACTCGCATAATTTTGCATATGACATATGCGGAATATTTCTTTCTCTTAACTCTTTTAATTTACTGGTTACCATTTCCGGATTGTTGAAATCAAACATACTTTTTATACCTCCTGTCTTGCCTCTCTGTACCTCTCAACTCGTGCCTTTAAAGATTCTAACAATGCGTTCTGACAGTCATCCTTTTGCTCTAATGCTGCCATAACATCTTCATCCACACTTCCTGCTACGACCAGATGATGTATATACACCGGAAGCTTCTGTCCCTGACGGTAAAGCCTTGCATTCGCCTGCTGATATAGTTCCAGGCTCCAATTGAGTCCAAACCATACAACCACATTCCCGCCGTCCTGAAGATTCAACCCATATGCCGTGCTTGCCGGGTGTGCTAAAAGGATATCTATTTTTCCGGAATTCCAGTCTGCGATATCATCGTTGTTCTTCAATTCCCTTACCCGCAGTGTTCTGCATTTTTTATCAAGTACACGCCGGATTCGTGTAAGATCGTGCTGAAAATTGTAAAACACTAACATATGTTTTCCCGCCTCTGCCTCCACAATTTCTAAAAATGCCTCCAGCTTATTATCGTGCACTTCTACAACTTCACGCTGCTTTGGATTTTCCGGATCAGTATTGACATAAACCGCTCCATTTGCAAGCTGTAACAATTTCCCGGCAAGTATTCCGGCACTTCCTGCATCAATGACCTCATCCTGCATTTCAAGTATCCTTTGCTTTTCCAGGACGTTATAGGCTTTCTGCGCTTTATCGTCCAGTTTTATGTATCTGGTATTCATGATCTTTTCCGGAAGTTTCAGATAATCCTTTGCCTGCAGGCTGATGCAGATATCCCTGATCCGCTCTCTGATGATCTCCTCTGCTCCCGGAAGGGGTGCATAGGAAAATATCGTTGTAGCATTCCGGGATGCCGGCATAAAATAATCATTTCTGTATTCTGTAATTGTTCTCCCTAACCGTTTTCCCCCGTCCAGAAGATAAATCTGTGCCCAGAGATCCATCAGTCCGTTCGGCGCCGGTGTTCCGGTAAGACCGATGATCCTGTTGATATGGGACCGGATCGCTTTTAGTGCCTTAAACCGTTTTGCCTGATGACTCTTAAAACTGCTCATCTCATCAATCACAACACAGTCAAACGGCCAGTCGTTCTGGTAATACTCCACAAGCCACGGCACGTTTTCACGATTCGTTACATAAATATCCCCGGGGGAGTTTAGTGCCTTGATTCTCTTTTTCTGATTTCCCAGTACCGGTACAACCTTTAACAGATGCAGATGATCCCATTTTGACTGCTCTCTGGTCCAGGTATCTTCGGCAACTTTCTTTGGTGCTATCACCAGGCATTTCCGGATCAGGAACCGGTTATACTTCAAATCATTTATGATAGTCAGTGTCACAACGGTTTTCCCAAGCCCCATATCCAGAAATAACATCAGCTCCGGCTGCTGGATTCCCCTCATAATGCAGTAACGCTGATAATCATGTGGTTCAAATTTCATATCATTCCGCCCACCTTCCGGATATCCCCTAAAACATCTTCATCCGCTATGCCATATTCCCGGATCTCCCGTATGATCTGTTCTATCATATCCGGATCATCCAGTACTGCGACATAGCATCCCATGTTCTCCAATCTGCGCTGCTGATAACACTGTTCCGGTCTTGACTTCTTTCCTGGTGCCTTTAGCTCCACAAAACCAATACAGTTATCCGGAAGCACCACCAGTCGATCCGGCACACCGCTCATCCCCGGTGAAACAAACTTGTATGCACAGCCGCCCGCCGCTTTTACCGCCAGACGAAACATCTTTTCCAACTCTCTCTCACTCATCCCGTATTCCTTCTTTTCCTTCTCAAATTATTTGCATTTTGGTATTGACATATAACACGAATTGAGTTACAATCGCGCGCCTGCGTACGCACGCGTATGTACATGTCCGTGTGCAGGGGTATATATCCCTCTATTACCCTTGTTATATATATTTACTTATATATTTTGTAGTCTTTGTAGTCATTGCCGTATATCCCTTTATTTTTAAGTCATTCTACGACTACATAGAATGTAGTCCTTATGTAGTTCTTGTAGTCATTTGCCCCTTTTTCTTTGTAGTCCATGTAGTCTTTGTAGTCCAATCTTGTAGCCTAATTAACTCTTAGAAATCCTCTCTGCTGTCCATACCCTTTTCCAAACTTCATAGGATACTTCATTGGCTCCCATCCAGGAAGACCTCTTAAGATATTATTTATCTCTGTTGCTTCCTGCCGTTTCATCATACCAATATTAAAATTCTTAAAGCACTCTGTATATATCTCTGCCACGCATACACGATCCCTATAGTGTTCCTGTCCCTCAGGTACTTTAAAATCACTGATCATCAGATCCCTGCGTTCACTGATATCTTTTCTATACCAATCCTCCGTAATCGGTCGATCCAAAAACTCCAGTATCAGACCCTCTTTAGGGTTTACTTCCCTGTGCCGTCCCTGGCTCTCCTCTGCCAGTTTTAAGGCTTCTGCCGATAACAGCAGGTTTTCTCCCTGGTTCACATAAAAAAGGCATTCTGCCCATATCTGGTCTACCTCCGAGGGCAGTTCTTTAAAAATATTTTTTACCGGCTTCTGGACTTCCAGATCTATCGGCCAAAAGCGCCTGTTTCCGGTCACATCCTTTAAAAATTCCTTGTCATTCGTGGTTCCGACGATAATACAGCGCCGCGGATAACTGGATGTACGCCTTCCATAGGGTTCCCGGTAGATATCTTCCCGTTTACTCAAAAACTGCTTTACATCATTCATCTCAGAACGATTTAACCCTGTAAGTTCTCCGGCTTCCACGATCCAGAACCCCTGCAACAGCTCTGCCGCATCTTTCCCCTCAAAAGTACTTAAAGAATCCGAATACCACTCTTTCCCCAAAAGCGAAAAAAAGGTACTTTTTCCGATACCCTGCCTGCCCGACAGAATCAGCATATTATCAAATTTGCACCCCGGATACAGCACCCTTGCAACCGCTGCCATAAGGCATTTCCGGATAGATTCTCTTGAAAAAGCATTATCCTCCGCACCAAAATAATCAATTAAAAGCCTGTCAACTCTGGCTGTTCCATCCCATTTCAGTGATTTAAAATAATCCTTTAGTTTGTTTTTCCTATGTGTATTCATGCAAATGGTAAAACCATCCAGTATGCGTTCTTTTCCAGTGATCATATAAGTAGCTTCCATATAATTTCTCAGTCCGGCATCGTCAGAATCAGTCCATTCCCTTGTCTGATACGGGTACTCAAAAACATCCCATGGCAATGGACTCACAACGATCACCCGGTTTTTGAACTCATCCAGATACATATGTTCTCTAAGTTTTGCATCATTTTCTAAGATCAACTGCACATTCAAGATCGTACTTAGCGGCTTACAGGTCTGCGGATTTACTTTTAATCTATTCATCCAGCTATAATCGTCCGGAACTATCACATCTGTCCCTGTATCTCCGGAAAAAGCCTCTGCTGCCTGTCTGTACCTCTCCTGCAGTATCTCATTTGCTATTTCTGGAATCTCTACGGCGAACTCACACATGCGCTTATATGACGGCAGATTCGTTACAGGAGTGTCAGGCATGGCATCTGTATCGTCCTCGCCAAACAGGTGCAGACGTACCATATCAAAAGCATTGCACAGCTTTCCGGAACACGGATCCGTGGCATGATGACTATAGATAAACTTATCATCATATATAACTGCTCCGCCAACGGTTGATCCTCCGGTATAGGTAAACCTATCCGGATCATTGCAGGGCGAGTACTCTCCCGGAATAAATGCTTCCATTGCCTGTTCAATGGTATAATGCCTGCAGAAAGCCCCTACAACACCTTTTTTCTCTAACGGATCTCCCTGCTTTTTTGCGGAACGGTCTCTTATCTTTGCCGCGCCTGGTACTTCCGGCCACTCAGAAACACTATGCCAGTCGTGATACATTGCGAGGATGCCGTCTGCGGAAACAAACGGCTTGTCCTCATAAACAAATACAAATTCACTGTCACTGCTGCATCCCGGCCAGTACATAAGTCGTACTGTCTCAAACGTGGTAGGATCAAAGATATTCATGTCGATATAGCTTGCCAGCTTTCTTGCGATCGGCTCGTACTCATCACTGCTGCAGCTTCGATCCAACGGAAAAATGATTCTTAAACGCGGGGCGGCACCTTCATGCTTTCTGGTCGAATAAACGGCATACGCACATCCGAGAGATGTAAGTGCTGTCAATATTCTTGCCGTACCGCCCGGTTCTATGGAGTCTGCATCCAGTGTTACAAGATCACGCATTCCGGCGTTATCATTTCTTCTTTTTCCATCAATAAGAGTTCCGCCAACGAAGCCTCCGATATCTTTTAGTTCATCCTGTTTTGCCTTTGGCAGTGCCTTATATTCCAAAAAGGTCTCTGTCGTTCTTACTGGTTTCGCAAGCCCTGCTACAAATTCAGACCAGAAGAGCTGCTGCTCCGCCCAGGTTACCGCCTTTCTGCTTGTCCCAGTAGATATCCTTATCTGCCTGTCATTCAAAAACACTTGAAATCCCTCCTTCTAGTCTTTTTTGTAATAGGCTGCCTGATCGAAGCCATCCGCATTGAGCGGAAGTCCTTCGCCCCATGCCGGCAGTGTACACATAAGTGTGATCGCATTTTCCAACGTCTTTCCAACATCTGAATCAGGTACTTCCAAAATGACCTCATCATGAATATGGAAATTAATCTTATAGCCCTGTCTGTATAGATTTAAAATTGCATTTGCCAGCAGATCCCTTGCCACCGCCTGCACAATATTCTCCGTCAGCTTTCCGCCCCAGGTAGAAATCTTGGACCATTTTTTATTTGTCTGATTCAAACCATAATAATAGATTTCTTCCCGGCCCATCTCATTCTTCTCAATAACCGGATGACAGTAATAAAGACTTCTCCCGCTTGGCAGTCCAATAATAAGGAAATTCGCATCTCTGCTAAAGGTAATTCCTTTATCCAACGTAGTGATCACACCATAAGAAACCGCCTCCTGCGCCGCTCTTTGAACCTTATACCAGTAATCATAGATGCGCCGGTTAGATCCTCTCCACCTTTGTACAATCTCCGGAAGTTCATCTTCTGTCAATCCCATCTTTAAGGCTCCCATTGCAACAAGCGCACCCTGACCTCCACCATATCCAAGTGCAAGTTCAGCGATCTTGCCTTTCGATCTTAGTGGATAATTTTCTTTTCCTTTTGCTATGGATTCAATCGGCACCCCAAACATGGCAGATGCAGATGCCTCATATATCTTTCCATGGGTACGAAATACTTCAAGTCTCCAGCTTTCCCCGGCTAACCATGATATAACCCTTGCCTCGATGGCAGAAAAATCAGCCACTGCAAAATGGCATCCTTCTCCTGGAACAAACGCTGTTCGTATAAGTTGCGATAACGTATCCGGGACATTCCCATAAATCATCCGGATAGCTTCAGTGCGCTGGTGTTTTACCAATGTTCTTGCGATATCCAGTGTCCCAATATAGTTCCTTGGAAGATTCTGCACCTGTACCAGTCTGCCTGCCCACCGCCCGGTTCTGTTCGCCCCATAAAACTGTAACAGGCCACGAATGCGGCCATCATCACAAAGGCATGTCTTCATTGTTTCATACTTTTTAACCGATGTTTTCCCAAGTTCCTGCCGGATCCTTAGCATCTCCCGGATTTCCTCTGTGCCCGATTTATCACCTAAGATATCTGCAACGGTCTGTTTATTTAATCCATTTAATTCCAAGTCTGAATTTTGTTCGATCCAGGTCTTTAACTGTGTCACACTATTTGGATTGTCAAGACCGGTAATATCCTTTGCTCTGCCTTCTAATTCATCCCGGATGCTGTCACTAATTGCAAGTGCTCCCTTTATCAGGTCAATATCCATAGCAACACCATTGATATTGATCAACTGATCGATTCGCCAGTTTACCCATTCTGTCTCCGGCACCGGATAAAACGACAGAGCGTCCTCTATCGTCCGCTCTGTTACAACATCCTGCCTGCAGTATTCCTTAAATAATTTCCAACGCTCCGGATCATGTTTCGGCAAGTTTCTTGTCCGTTGATCATTTTTATTTGTCGGCTTACACGGAACACAAAAAAACTTAATCAGTGATCTGCCGATTCCAAGTTTCTTTTTATCCTGCGGAAAGTTCATTGCCTCCCCCACCGCATCCAAAGAAGCCGGATAACCACAATATAGTGCATGCACCATGGAGCACCGCCACTGTTCCAGTTTTGTGACATAAAACTTTGATAAGCAGTAAAACTCAAATGCCGCATTGTGTGCCATCTTTATCACTTCCGGATTTTTCAGATCGTAGATCAACTGTTCCGTAAGTTTTTCTCCCTGTGCCATATCTATTACAGTAACCGGATCATTATCATATGCATATGCAAATAAAAGTATTTCAAAATCCGGGGACTGCACATATTTATACAGTCCCGCTTTTTTTAGATTAACAGATGAAAAAGTTTCCAGATCAATATGAAGTACCATAGTTAAATCCCCATAATACCACCGGCAACCATCGGCTGCCCGGTGATCGGATCGATCTGCTGTCCGGGCATCTGGCTTTGTGCCGGATAGCCCGGTGTTACCTGTGCCGGCTGCATCTGTGGATACGGCATCTGCTGCGCTGCCGGCATCGACTGTGGCTGTCCGTATTGTGGCTGTGGCATTGCCCCTCCATATGTTCCCTGTGGCGGCATCTGATATGTAGTCTGTGCACCTGCATAGGCATTGTTTCCTCCAAATGCTTCCTGTGCAGATACTCCACCGGATAAGGGCTCGCCATCCTCGATCTTCTGAATACAGTTAAGTCCACATCCAATTCCTTTACTCCCCTGCTGCGCATATGCAAAAAAGCTAATATTCACTCTCGCATAACATCCGCTGTAAATTTCTGCACGGTTAAGAACCGGCTGTACCTGCAGGTCCACAATCTGAGGCTGATTTTTCCCGGAGGCAGTTATGACCATGTGGCCTTTGCACTCATCCCCGAATGGTTCCCCTGATGGTCTTACACCATCGCCATCATACAATGGATTTTTGACGATCGGTGGTTTTACACCATTCCATTTAGAAGTGACACCCTGCTGCTCTGCCATCTGCATTTCGGCATAAATCGCATTTAATGTTGCTGTGTCAGTCTTTGGGATCAGAATCGTAACCGAATACTTTGCTTCTCCCTGTCCGTTTAAAGGTGCCTGTGGCTCCCATACGTGACAATAACTTAATCTGACTTTTCCTGTTGTAACTGCCATATTTACTGTACCTCCACATTGTTATATTTATTTTCACCGCCGAAAGCCTCCTCGGCTGACGGTCTTATCTTCATTGCCGGTCTTCTGTCATCCTCCGGCACCAGTGTTGGTGCGCCCTGCGGTTTTTCCACATAAGGGCCAACATATTTTTCAAAATCTTTTTTTCCAAGAAGCTTTTCTAACTCACCCAGGGCAACCATTTCTCTTGGTTTGTAAATAACAGCTTCTTCGTATTCCGCGTCAAGGATCGCTTTAACTGCTGCATCTTTATCTTTGATTACACGGTTGCTTCTTCCTTCAATGATCTTCCATCCCGGTATTTCTTTTCCGGCTACCAAAGCATCCAGTGCAAATTTTTTTAATTTCTTTACCCAGGCTTCCAGGAACATTGCTCTTTTTAAAATTGCACCGATCTCTTCATTTGAAATCTCAGCGGGCAGTTTCGGCTTTCCGGTGCCCTCTTCTGTTGCATCCTTCATCACTTCCATATTGTCTTCCATCCGCTTCCTGCAGGTTGCATTTAACTTGCAAAAGCATTTATCACACCATTCCCCCTGGCAAAAGTCTCCCTTACCTTCATACGCAAGCTGCGCGATTGGCTTGATCTTTTCTCCCCACGCAAGCAGTTCTTCTAAAGAAAGTTCAAAAGATGAGATATTATTCAGATTTGGCTGTACAATATGTAAAACTACCTTATGGATTGGAAAAAGGAATCCATAGGCGTCATATGCTCCCAGTGCATACAACTTCATCTGTGGATTATCATAGGCAGATACCATAACACCTTTTCCGTTCTTATAATCAACAACATGAAGTTCTGCCCCGCCGATCAGAATACAGTCACTAGTTCCGAACCCTTCTGGTGCCCATTTGGAATAATCAACTCTCTTCTCGGCCACCACCATAGGTGGTGTCTGAAAACTGTAAGCGATCTGTTTGATATGATCCAGATATTCCTCCGTATTATTTTCCATCTCCGGCTTGTATAAAGGATCCTTTTTCAACTTATTCATACGGGTATTAAACTGTCTTGTCGTCATACCCTTTTCAATGAATGTTTTTTGCAGTTTTAATTCACAAATCGAATGCGCTAAAGATCCCTCTCTGGCATACTCACTTGTCTGATCCGGCTTTTCCGCTTCCAGCCGTGCCGATGGCGGACAGTGCAGCCATTTATGTGAGGATGAAGCTGATAATAAAGCGTGTTCCGATGGCATTACATCTTCACCCCCTCTGACTGCAGGCATCCGGCAAACGCTGCATACTTTTCTTTTGGGAGTTCCATAAGGCTCTGTACTCCAAAACCTGCAAGAATCTCAAATAATCTCTGCTGTTTTCCCATATTGACTAACTGTGATGCTGCAACCGCAAGTTCATCATAGGTCCTTGTTACAGGTACTTCCGTTGTCGGAATAACCTGTGGCTGCTGCACTGGGGCATTTGCAACCGGTACGGGTTGCGCCTGAACCGGAACTGGTGTAACCTGTTGCGGAGCTGACTGTGGAATCTGCTGGACTGGTGTAACGGGCTGTGATGTCATCTGTACCGGGGTTTTCTGTGGCTGCACTGTTTCCTGTGCCGGAACTGTTTCTTCCACAATTCCCTGTACGGCACTCATAATGCCCGAATCTGCTAATTTCAAAAGTGCCTGTGCCAGCATTTCCAATCCCGGGATCTCAATTCTTACTGTTAATGGTGTTGTGTTATTCATGTTTTTCTTTCTCCTCTTCTTTTTCTTTATTTTTATCCTGACAATCACATTTTTCATCAGGATCTAAATGCGCTCCGCAAAACGGACAGGTTTTAAAATACTCTTTACGCATTAGCTCTCCTTCCTAAGGCATCCGAAAATATCTGTCATCATTTCGGATATCATTTTTTCTATCTCGTCTAAATCGTCGGGCTTGTCCTTATAGCGTTCTTTTGTCTTTTTCATGCTCTCTGCAACTTCTTCCTCTGTGCCGATCACCAGTTCTCTGGAACCCTTTTGGGATATTCTCTTTAAGATCTGATACAGCGTAGAATCAAAATTTTCCGGTTCCTGAGCTTTTAAGATCTCACAATATTGCTCCATCACCACGACTTTGATTGCCGCATCTGCTGCATCAACTGCTCCTATACAGTCACTTAATACCATTGAAAATTCATTCTGACGCTGCTCCATATCCTTCATAAATTTTTTTACAATATTCTTCTTATCCATGTTCATTTCCTCCAAATCGTGCTATAATGCACTTGTGATTATTTTTTAATTACCTGAGCCCGTCGGAGTGCTAGTCCCTCGGGCTCTTTTTCTGTGATCTTTACCACAGTCCCGGCTTCACATCTTGTGACTTCAAAGTGAAATCCGCCCTCTTGTGCATCTGTTATGCACCCGCCCAGATATAATGCCGCACGCATCAATGCCGAGTAATCTGTAAGGGTCGTCTGATTTCTAACCTTTATCTGCATTGGTTTCCCCTCCTTCCTGCTTGTCCACCAAGCCACACCTCATGTGGCGGTTTTCATTTGCTTTTCCTTGTGTGCCCTTTCCTGTGCCAGCAGCAACTCCACAGCCGCATCATTTAAACGCTGATGCCTTGCTTTTTCCTCTTCCGGCGTCAGGATCGGGATCAGATTGATGTTCGTACCGTTCGGGAACTCCTGAATCACTCTGCGATATTCCATAAAAGTACCTCCTCTTCTTTAGTTAATGCTGTACTGGTTGTCTTTGTTACTCTTTGCTTTCAGTTTCTTTACCTCTCCATCTGTGGTACAATCTCCTTACAGGACGTTGCCGCGTCCGAGTATCATGAAAGGAGAAACATATGCAAAAAGACGAAATATTACTTAGACTTCAACAAAATATGGACGAGCATGGTAGATCTCAATTTACCTACTCTACTGATTTATCTGTTAAACGCACTGAATTAATTGCTTTAAAATCATTAGAAGCAGAAGGATATATCAAACTTTTGTCAGCTGCTCTTGGCTATGCGATCTATCGCGTGCTTTAATTCGATTTTGATCAAAAGCACCGCTTCTTTAATTCTCCGAACAAATCCCGGATAGGTGCTTTTGATCGTAATTTGCTTCTCTTCGCCATTAATTCGAAATGAAATGTTGTGTATCCCTTTCCAAAATGTGTCGTAGAAAGATATCATCACTTCTTTGCCATTAACTTCTGCGATCACATACTTCTGTTTGAAATCTGTTTCAAAAAGTCTCATGCCTCCATCTCCCTTGTTAATCCCATAATTCTACTTGTAATAACTGTGACATCACTTTTATTACTGAGCAACTCCTCGATACGCATCAAAGTACTGTCAATGCTTTGAAGCGTTTCTTCTATTGTTGGTTTCTGGTTCTTCATTCCCCCTCTTGCCTCCCTTCTGTCTTGTCTTTTTCTACGCTTCCCTCTATAATTGTCTTATCAGCATTGCCGTGCTGAAATACAAACGAAAGGAGAAACCCCTATGATTTATATTGATGATATTTGTAAATTTCACTCTATCATCACTGATTTGAAAGATTCTGGTGTTTCTGTGCATCTTTATGGAAACTCCACAGAATGTTTCTCTGGCGCATATGCAGGATTTGATACGCCACCAAACAATACTTTAGCAATCCGCATCGTTGCACTTACTTCTGTTGGTACTATATATTGCAATAGTTTCACTAAATTAAAAGAATCCGAAACTGTTGAAAATGCCAAGCAATTATATAACCAACTCTCTGTGACAAATGCCCAGGTATCTTACTCAAAGGATTCTGGAACAGTTACTATTAAATAAACCCATGCGGCATAGTTAACGCTGTGCCGCTAAAATTTTCAGTGCATCCAATTTAACTTGCACATCGCATGTCTCATATAAAATTTTCAGTGCCTCATTTGCAATAAATAATGTTGGATCCTGTGTAAAACGCTTTGACACATCATCAAATGACTCATGTCTTTCCTCTGTCACTCAATCATCTCCTTTCTTATACAACTCATTCACTGAAACTCCCAGTGTTGTTGCCTATTCTCCTCCGCAGTGTTATTATTTTTTACAGGCACTGCCATGCCGAGTATTATGAAAGGAGAATTTTATATGGATATTAATAAAGTAATTGCGACCTCTCTTGATAAGTCCGTAAAGGATATTACTAATGGGAAAATTGATGAAATCCTCAACTTGGATGATGAGCAACTTCAAAAAGCAGTCCAACAAAACCAACTTCTTATGAATTATTCCATTACACTTCTAAAAACTTATCATGAGGAATTACGAAAAGAATTAGCTACTCACGGAATCGAGATTTAATTAACAAACAAGCATATAAGAAAGCTACTTCTTCTTTTGAAAAGGACTGCTTCCTGCCCGAAGTGGTCTTTTTCTTTTTTGTCTTTCTCACTCAATCATCTCCTTTTTCAATCTGTTATAAAATATTTCATATATTGCGATTTTCCTGTCTAAATGTTAATATTTTTATATTCACATACTACAAAGGAGAATTTTTATGAAATATTCTGAATTAAAAAATTTTACACATAAACAATTATCCTCTTTTACACATCAAGATTTGTCTCTTGACAAATATGAATTGATTGCCAAAGCTGAGAACTCAACCATTGAGCTTCCTGCTGACGTTCAAAACAAATTGTACGAATTATGCACAGAATTAAAGAAACAGTCTCCCGAAAATGCCAACACTTTTTCACTCTCCTTAAATACAGTTGGTGATGTTGCAAAGATTCTCAGTTGCCTTATTGCTACCGTAAAAAATCTTAATGATTTGGGATTAGGCATCTTCTTAAAAGAATGTCTGAACGACATCATTTCTTTTTTGAATAACATGCAATAATTCCTATTAATACTGTCAGCACCCACAATCTACTAATCGAATTCCATAGATCATCTAAGTTGTAATCTATGTAATCGTTCGCTTCCGTCTGTGCAGAATATCGCTTTCTCCCAAAGATATTTATTTTGTGTGGAGAAAGCGTTTTTTCCTCCTGATGCATTCAATCATCTCCCTTCTTAAACAGCTCGTTTGCATCAACGCTTAAAGCTGTAGCAATTCTTAAGATATCAATATCCTTGATAACCTTCCGCCCATTCATCATTGCACTGAACTGCTGTTCTGAATATCCGGCTTTCTTTGCCACCGCGCTTTGCTTTAAGCACCTGTCCTTAATAATTCCTTTTACATTTGGTGCTACAATAGAATTCAAGTTTTCACTTCCTTTACTCAAGTTTCTTTAGTTCTTTTTCAGAATAACTCAAGTTTATTTAGTTGTCAATATGTTTTTCTAAATTTTCTTGAGTTTTCATATTGATATTTGAATATTTCTGATGTATAGTGGATTTACAAGGAGGTAAATCACATGGGTATTGGATATAGAATAAAAGAAGCTAGAGAACGGTTAGGATTGACACAAACTGAATTAGGGCAGAAAGTCGGTGTAACAGGCTCTGCAATCACAAACTATGAAAAAGAAACCAGTCATCCTAAAGAGCAAATCATTTATAAGTTAATGGAAACTCTTGGCGTGGATGCAAATTACTTATTCCAAGATTGTATGCACATTCCTCCAAGGGATAATGACATAGATTTATCTGAATATGAACATATAAAAAAATACCGTGTTCTCGATGATCACGGCAAAAGAATGGTTGATTTTACCTTAAAAGAGGAATATGAGCGTTCCATTGCTGAAAAAAAGAACTCCGACAATATTGTTTCTATGACAGTTAAGGAAACTTCTGCTTATGAAGTCAATGCCGCACACGCTATTGAAGATACATCTGACGAAGATAAGGCATATGACGAAGATATTATGGATGATGAAAACTTCTAGCCCAAAAAATTGGACAGGTCTTATATTATTTTTAAATAGGGGTGATAATTTGACTACATACGATGACCTGCTGATTGAAGCAGATTGCAATAACTTAGTTACAAAAGAGAAACCGCTCCGGGCAAACAAGGGGCGCATAAAGGGCAATCGAATAGCCATAAGAAAAGATTTGACCCAGACGGAAAAGAAATGTGTTCTTGCCGAAGAACTCGGACACCACTATACCGCAACCGGCAACATACTCGATCAGTCCACCGTAGAAAACCGCAAGCAGGAAATGCGTGGCAGGATCGTAGCCTATAATAAGCTTGTCGGCTTACGTGGCATTATAGATGCTTACTTACACCATTGCCAGAGCCTATCCGAAACGGCAGAATATCTCGGAGTTACCGAAGAGTTTTTAAATGACAGCCTAACATACTACACAAATAAATACGGTGTATGCACACAGGTTGATAATTATGTTATATTTTTTCAACCAAATATAGGAGTTATGGAATTAATCTAAAGAAAAGAGGAACATATTATGAAATGTCCAAATTGTGGAGCTGAAGGAAATGGGAAATTTTGTGAATACTGTGGTTGTGAGTTACCGCGAAACGCCCCTGACACCATATTAAATAACCAAACCAATAGTACAGTAATTAATAATTACTACTCTGCACCACAGCAAACACCAACACCCAATCAAACTGTCAGCCGTCCTTATATACAGGCTCCTGCCGTCAGTGGGAAAAACCAGACAGTTGCACTTGTATTGTGTATATTTCTCGGTTTTTTTGGTGCTCATTATTTTTATGTTGGAAAAGCTAAAATAGGAATCTTATATCTTCTCACCATGGGTTTATTTGGAATTGGTTGGCTCGTAGATATATTTAGAATCGCAACTGGTTCTTTTAAAGATAGTTCGGGATTATGCTTAAAAAAAGCTGTTTCCTCATCTCATACCCCCACTACTTATAGTTCATCCACAACAGTTACATCTGCAAGGACGATGGATTTGAACAAACCATATGATAATATGGATGGTCATGAGTTTGAATATTTTTGTGGTGATCTATTAAAGAAAAATGAATTTTCAAATGTTGAAGTCACAAGAGGAAGTGGTGATCAAGGTATTGATATTATTGCTTATAAAGATGGGGTAAAATATGGTATCCAATGCAAATGCTATTCCCAAAACATAGGCAATAAAGCGGTACAAGAAGCGTTTGCCGGCAAAACCTTTTATGATTGCCATGTTGCCGCTGTATTAACTAATCAGTATTTTACCAGAAGTGCAAAAGAACTGGCAGAACATAACGGTGTCTTACTTTGGGATAGGAATAAATTAGAAGAATTTATAAGGAAGTCATCAACCATTTAACATCATTGCTCGGCTATTACAAGTATGTTAGAATCGATATGATACTACAAATAAAATACGAAGGAGATTGTGTTATGAAAAACAGTCAAACACCAGAAGCTACAAAAACATGTAAACATTGCAAGTCCATCATTCCAAAAGGCGCAAAAGTATGTCCATTCTGTCGCAAAAGACAAGGCAGTGCAGGGAAATGGATTCTGATAATTATTATCGTCATCGTTATTTTCGCAGCTATTAACGGTGGAAATAATGAATCCAGTTCAAATTCTAACGTATCTGACTCTGATACCACCATTCAAAGTGATAATAATTCAAACGACTCAACCATACCAACACCATCCAACGCTACAGCATCATCCGATATCGTAGCATCTGACAGTACAACAGACGAAAAGGAATCTGCCGGATTAACAGAGGAAAAATATAACAGTATTGAAACCGGCATGACATATGACGAAGTCGTCGACATCATCGGTGAGGATGGCACGAATATTTCAGAATCCGAAGTTGCCGGTATCAAAACTGTTATTTATGAATGGACTTCATCTGAGAGCTGGGGAAATGCCAATATAACATTTCAGAATGACAAAGTTGTCAACAAAGCTCAATTTGGTGTTTCCTCTGGGGACGATGTTGAGATTACGCTAGAACAGTACAATTCCATCGAAGCAGGAATGACTTATGATGAAGTAGTTGCTCTGCTTGGTGGAGAAGGAGCTCTTATCTCTGATACAGAAATTGCAGGTTCTACATCACAAATTTACATGTGGAACGGAACATCCTTTGGATCAAATGCAAATATTACATTTTCAGACGGTAAAGTTATTGCAAAAGCGCAGGTTGGCTTAAACTAAACAACCATAAAAATACACATATAAAAACCGCCCCAGTGCTACCAACACCAGAGCGGCAAACACATTGCTCCGAAAAGCATATGCCCTAAGCAAGCATATTGTATCATTCGGAGCAGCCAAACGCAAGCGGAACACCAGTTCTCTGCTGGCTGTTATTTTTATACTCTTTTTTACATACATTTTCACAAAGGAGTGATACCTTATGCCAAACACCGAATCATTCACCGTAAATGAAGTCTTAGTCTATCTCCGCAAGTCCCGGTCTGACAGCCCGGATATGTCTGTGGAGGAAGTTCTCCGCAAACACGAGGAGATGATCCAGCAATATGCCTCCACGCACTTCCACTCTCCGATCCCAGAGAAGAACATCTTCCGCGAGGTCGTCTCCGGCGAGACGATCGATTCCAGACCACAGATGAAAAATATGCTGAAAATGATCGAGTCCGAGCAGTTCAAGGCAGTCCTTGTTGTGGAGCCACAGCGTTTGTCCCGCGGTGATCTTGAGGACTGCGGCAGGCTGATCAATATTCTCCGGTATACAAATACAACGGTTCTCACACTCACGCACTCTTTCAACCTGCAGGAAGAATATGAACGCAAGTTTTTCGAGATGGAGATCACCAGGGGCAATGACTACCTGGAATACACCAAGCGTATCTTAAAGCGCGGGCGTGAGGCTTCTGTTGCCAAAGGGAATTATATCGGCTCTGTGGACCCATACGGCTATAAGAAAACAGTTATCAAAAAAGATGGCATCACCTGCCACACGTTAGAAATTATCCCGGAGGAAGCCGATACGGTAAAACTGATCCATGAGCTTTACGCTTACACGCCGGGCGGCATCGGCTTTACGAATATCGCACATAAGCTGGATGCCATGCACATCAAACCAAAGAAGGCGGCTCACTGGACACCGGCGATCATCAGCTCCATCCTCTGCAACCCGCTCTATCTTGGCATGGTCCGGTGGAACAACCGGAAAGTCGTAAAATACATTAACGAGGGACAGTTGGCAAAAGCGCGCCCGCAAAACTCTGAGGCGAAATATTATAAAGGGCTGCATGAGCCGATCATCACCCAGGAATTATACGATGCATGCATGGCGAGACGCGGGACCAATCCGAGCCTGCGCAGGAACAAAGAGCTCTGCAATCCGTTTGCCGGTCTGCTCTACTGTGGCACTTGTGGTCATGCCATGTCACTTAAGATCTACAAAAATCACAATTCCGTCTCTCAGATGATGCTCTGCAACCATCAGGCTTACTGTCATACCAAATCCGTGCTCTATTCTGCCTTTTTAAGGCGTTTTATCTCTTCCATGGAAGATACTCTGAATGACTTTGAATTGGCGCAGAAATCGGATGACGGCAGGACGCAGGCAATCAGTAAAACGATCGTGATCAATCTGGAAAACAAACTGAAAAAACTGAATGAAAAAGACGCCCGGCAAAAAGATGCTTACGAGGACGGGATCTATTCCAAAGAAGAGTTTTTAAAGCGGAATGTCAGGACACAGAAAGATATCGCATCCACAATCATAGCATTAGAGGATGCCAGAGCAAAGAAAGCGGATATCGTCGATTATGAAGAAAAAATCCGGCGCTTTAAAGACTGTCTCCATGCCCTGAATGACCCGGAGCTGTCAGCAGCCGAGAAGAACCGGTTCTTAAAATCCTGTGTTGACAAAATTTTATATTATAATAATATGGAGTCAAAAGCGGGGATCGGGCGATACATAGAGAATGTTTTTTCCCTGGAAATCCAATATAAATAGCCATATCCAACGTATCTGTACCTATGAATTAGCCCACCTTGAAATGATTGCTGCTATCGTCCGGCAGCTTACCAGAGGTTTAAGTGCGGAAGAACTTGAATCCGCTGGTTTTGCTCCTTACTATGTTGACCACACTGCCGGAATCTGGCCGCAGGCGGCAGGTGGTATCCCGTTTAATGCATGTGAATTTCAAAGCAAAGGGGATGCGATCACTGATCTGTTTGAAGATATGGCTGCAGAACAGAAAGCCCGTACTACCTACGATAACATTTTACGTCTCGTAAAAGACCCGGAAGTCTGTGAACCGATCCGTTTTCTGCGCCAGCGGGAAATTGTCCACTTCCAGCGTTTTGGTGAGGGACTACGTCTTGTTTTGGAAGAACTCGACAGCAAAAACTTTTATATGTGCAATCCGGAATTTGATCCGGGATGTGGAAAATAACAGAGCAAATTGACAAAAAACTGCGTGCAGCACGTCTTATACAGACATGTTGCACGCAGTTCTAAACCTACATTGTCTCCATCAACCGGTCAATCGCATTGATGATCTCATCAATCTGAGGTTTCATATTTCCGGCTTTTACAGAAAGTTTTAACGCTTCCTCCCTTTGGTTTTTCATTTCTGTGACATTATACTCAATCCTGTCTCTTAATTTCTGTCTGCGCAGAATCAGTCCATGCTTAACTTCTACCATTTCCTTTGGATCGATCAGCGCAGCTGCCTGTGTGATCCACACCTGTGCATCATATAGCTGATACTGGTTTAAGGCACGTACCAGTCTGCTGTTAAAATATTCAAGATCTTCATTTGTGCGCTGATATTTTTCACGTTCGCGCACTGCATCCATATAATACTGCCACAGCTGATTCAATTCCGAAGCTCTTCTTACATGATATTTCTCACAGGCATAATCAATCGCATTTGTGATATTGACATACTTAAACTTCACCTTATTAAGTAACAGAATTGCCTTGTTTGCACTTCGTTCCGCTAATTTTATTTCAGAATCATTGTGCAGCATCTTCAGATAATCTGCACAAACTGCCACTGCCATAACAAAAATCAGTATCATCCATGCATAATATGTATCAACCTTAAATCCAAACTGTAACGTGATAAGTGTTACTGCCACTGCTGCCACGACCGCAAGAATGATATATAATAAATTTTTTAAACTTTTCTGCTGATGCATCAGATATTCACGGTGTAACAGCCACCTTGATTTTTCTCTTTCAAGGTATTTCATATCTTTTTTTATAGTATCCTGATAAAGTTCATTCGAGCTGAGACGCTTGATTGCTTCCGGCATGGTTTTCTCTTCCTGCTCAAGCTGCGCAAACTGCGCATCAGTCAGTTTTTTTTCTGAATTCAGGAACGAATTTCTCGCGCTGTTTAACTGCACAACATTCTGTGCCACATCTGCAATTTTTTTCTTTTCAGGCTCCGGAAGATCCTCTAATTTCTGAATGTCGTTAAGATAAGATGTGACTGTGCGATACTCTGACTTTTCCTCCTCGATTTCCTGTGTGATATCGATCATCTGTTCTAATCGCTCTACAACATATTGTTCCACCTGTTTCGGATTTTTTATGTTGTTTTCCGTCAGCACAGTCTGGTTTAAATCATCCATTTTTTCTTCAAAACTACGTTTTTTCCATCTGTTAAAAAATTTCATTTATACCATACAATCCTTCCTGTACTGTTTTTTCCATTCCTCAAGCTGCATCTCCCATACCTTTTCATCCCCGGCATCCCACTCATCAAGCATTGTTTCAAACTGACATATCGCATCACTTCTGCTGCATCTGCTCAATTCATCTGCAATTTCTTTTGCTTTCTCAGATGTTATTTTAAAATATTCCACCCTGCGTCCAAACGCCCGCTCATCATGATTGCAACGGCATGCCATCAGACACTCCCGCAAAGATTCTTCATCGTTGTTTTTTTCGTACGCCCTTGCATAGCAGTCAGCTGCCTGTTCAAATAAAAACTGCCTTGCATATGCTGTGCCAAGATTATGCCACACGGCACCAACCATCTGGGGCTTTTCATTCTCTTCCGACTGCAAGAGCTTTCTGTACTCCGTAATACTGTTTATGTATTTTTGATTTTCAAGATAACGGTCAGCTTTGATTTTTCCGCATTCAAATGCCGATTTATGCTCCATATCCTGAAGTGTATTTCTGATCTGCTTTTGTTCCTCTGGTGTGCAATAACCACACGCAGACATCAGGCAGCCGGTAAATTCTGATAAAATCCCCCCTCCATCCTTAATATGTCTAAGGTTCTCTGCCACCTCCGGCAGCCCCAGCTCATGTTCCACCCAGTCACACAATTCGTCGTCCATGAAATCCGCATCCAAAAGACAGGTATTATTTTTGATATAATAACACAGTTCATCCAACGAATAAACATTTAACGATACATTTTCAATATAATAAGGCATCGCCGCCAACTGCTGGTTACATAAGATCAAATCGCCCATTCGTCTTTCCTGCCTCTCTTTCGTCTATTTCACTGCTCCCAGTGACATCATATATTCCCACGTTTTGTCCGAGCTCTTAAAGATTTCTCCAAACCCCAGATCTTTGATCTTAATCTTTACTTCCATATCAGAAACCGGCTGTGCTTTGATACGGAGACGCGTTGTACGCGGAGGCCGCTTTGGCAGATCCGCAAGTGTAAGTTTTTCAATCTGCGCCTCCTTACTGTTTGGCAGCTGCAGCCAGAAATCGATCTCATTTGATCCATCCAGCAATACCTCACATTCTCCAACTGTCTCATACCAGTTATCCCCTGCATTGATTAGTGTCAAAAGCTCCGTTTTCCCCTGTCTTTGCACTTTTAGGCTGACGTTTACTTTCATCTCGTTATCGCCCATATAGACAAACTGCCAGCTGTTTTCTGTTTTCATACACTTTCTTGCCGCTGCATAACACGCTCCCTTGGAATATAGGTTTTTCCCCATAAAGACCCGACGGCCTTTACATAAGAAAGAAAGCGACTCTTTCATCCATTCACCATCAAAACCATCTCCAGTCAGATATACCGCTGAAACAATATGTCCCGATACGGCTTCTGTTACAACTTTCAAAAAGCTGGCATCCTTACCCGCTCTGTCTATATTACGCAGTTCCTCACTGATCGTGACAAGCTGTGGCATAGTCCTTTGATCACGTTCAAGTCTTCTGCACCATACTTCGTCTCCACGGTTATCAAACAGACACACATCATGCAGCCATAATTCTTTTTGCTGACTGAAGGCAAAATAATAAAAGCTCTCTCTCCTGTCAATGAGTGTCAGTCTTCCATCGTGTATTCCAATCCGCTCTGCCACACGGATAAAGAGTTCAGTCACCTCCCTTGACAACTGCTCAAGCGTGATAACCAAAAAATCAGGTGTCACGGGATTCCCCAGTTTTCCTGCCAGATATATCAGTTTTTTTATGTAAAGCGCCAGCAGTTCTTCTGCTTTATAAGTTTCTCCCTCCACGAAAAATTCCTGTCCCGAAAGGGCTGCATGAAGCAGTCCGGACACTGCTTCCTCCCCCTGCAAAAGTGCGAGACGCTTCGCCTCTTCACCAACAAACCACTGACCAATTCCATGTTTTTTTGCCAGCATCAAAGGAATCTGGTACACCTCACTGCCTGCTACCGTACTGACCGTCTCCGGTTCTCTCATATTCAATTGGAAGTAACTTATCACAGCATTGTCATTATCAAGATCAATGCCCAGATAATACGGCATTTTTTCCACTTTTCTCCCTCTTACTTATAAAATATGAAATACCTCTTTTGTTACCATCTGCATTCCATAGTATTGTTTCATTTCTCTCTTTTGCGCATCGCGTTCTCCCATCGCATGATGCATCAGCATATCATTTAACATCTCATATCGTCCATGACTTTCTTCATCCGGTACATTTCTGCAATTTAAACATGCACTTTCCGTTATCTTCTCCTCTGTCTTTTCCTGCTCTGTCATATAATAAAGTACAGATTCGCCAAAAAACAAAATAAATTCTTTGACAAAAATACCATCATAAACCTCATTTAGCAGCGATTGCTCATAATGCTCCCCATCCAGACTAAAATGAATCATAATCTTTCGTCCCGGATCTGTATGATATTCTACAAATGCTTTATCATACAAATGATATTTCAAACGCAATTTTTTCTCAAACTCCAGAAAAAAATCAAAGTAACGGTTCTGTGATGTGTACTCTTCCAACAACTCATCAGCCGCCCGGTACATTACATCTGATAAGTGTTCTTTCTCCGAAAAATATTTCAGCAGCCCCAGTTTACATGCATCGTTCAGCGGATTACCTTCCTGATAGCGTACAAAAATCTGTTCAAACACATACTCAGGTACCACCATATCCCGCACCAGCCATGCATCTGCAAAATAAGATAAATATGCCATGCAGATCAGTTCCCGTCCCCCGCCTTTTACATAACTTTCATAGATATCTTCCACATCCGCAATATAGTCAGTCGAATAAAGCATCTGACTTAAAATACGCTCCTCAAGATCAAACGTATCTATATCAAACTCGCCGGCTGCTTTCCAGATTTCCGCCATGGTCTTTGTTGCGCCATTATAATATTTGCAGAGATAAATAAGAATTACATCATTATAGATGCCCCTGTAAAATACGTACTCTGCAAATCCAAGCAGAAAATCATCTTCCTCAAAACCTGCTGTATGGATCGCATAACTGCATAAAGAGACACATGCTGCCGTATCCATATGCTCATATCCACATTCTTCTGCCATTCGATACGCTGTTTCATACAAATGTTCTTCTGTCAGATACTGCATCAGCATACGACGCGAAGCTGTTGATAAGAGTTTATGATCCAGACCAGTCAGGCATCCTGCCTCATACTTTCTTTTCCGATAAAATGATATAACCTGTTCTGCAACATCTCTTTTATAGCGGTCACTTACCAACGGTGATTTCAAAACAGCCCACACGCCCGGAAAATCCGGATCATCAACTTCTTCTCCGCCCTTCTGCTGCATGGAATAAAGAATATAAGGCAATTCTTCCTGTGCAAACTCCATACACTTCTTTACACAGCCGTCAATGTCCATCAACGGCTCTTCGTAATAACCAATATCCCCGCAAAAACGATTGCCATAAATATCTTCCATGATCAGGCAGTAATCCTTTGTATGTACGGTAAAATATGCTGCTCCGTTCCGGATCACGGCTTCCTTATTATCTGCATTGTTGCATGCGTATTCATAAACTTCTATCTTTGCGGCACGTGAATCTGTGCAGATCACCTTATGTGTAAAAAGAATTTCAGATGCCCAATGTGCAATATCCGCATTTATGATACCCTGTGCAAACAGCTCATCATAAATCACAGCCAGATTATCATCTACATGACCTGCCTCAAGCTGCTCCATCGCAAAGCGTTCTATGATCGGCAGATACTTCTGATATACATCAGGCTGTATTTTTTTTGCCGCAATAATATTGACAAATAAAACCGCCTTCTGCTGCCAGGACAATCCACTGTCATACTGAAAATACATCTGAATCATCTTCGGTACACGCTCAAGTTTTCTTCCATCCAGTGATAAAAGATATGCTTCATACAGGCTTGTAATACGAATCTCTCGTTCTATTCCAAGCTCATACCAGTGATGATATTTTGCACCAAAGCACTGGCTGCGGATCAGGTATCCCAACACCGTCGTCAACATTTCATCATCTGGTTTTACCTCATAACATGCTTCTAAAATACGGTATAGAAACGGATGATACTCCTTTTTCCCTGCGACAAGACCCGTTACCTGTATTGCAATATCCCTTGTCATAACACCCCATTTTGCGGCCCAGTATAATATGCGTGTTTCAAATGTTCCAAGTTTTGTCAGTAAATAAGGATCCTGCCAGATCAGATAATATGCCTCCAGATAAAAATACGGACTGTTATCATAACGCATCCAGTCCCGGACTGCTTCTAACCTTTCTGCCGGTTTCTGATAATACTCTTCTTTTAAAAATAACAGCACCCAGAACAGCATTGAATCATCCGGATGCATTTTAAAAATCTGCTCCACCTCTATCGTCAGACGATCTACGTAAGACGGCTCCCGTTCCATCAGTGTGCACAGATAAAGATAATATCCCCATTCCGGGCTTGTATGATCCTCACATGTCCGTTTAAAATCATCTAAAATCCAGGATGCCTCCTGTCTCTGGCGATTGATGATCAGTGCCTGTGCTTTCATCAGTCCATATATTTTTTCATCCTTACACAAAGTAGATAAATGGTCTAAAATAACTCCCGACTGGTTCGCCCATACGCCTGTCACGATCCGCTTCAGGCGGTATTCCAGATAAAGCTGCATTAATTTTGCTCTGGATTTCTGGATATCTAAAAAAACAGGTGCATTTTCTGTAGCATTTTCCGGCTTTGATGTGGCACATACATGATAAATTAACGTTTCCTGTCCCGGCACTTCCAGACATATCTTTCCAAAATTCTTTCCGGCATGCATTTTTTCTGCCACAATGTAATATTCTACATCGCAGACGCTCCCCACGAACATCTCATCGGTAACCCTTGGCTTCTTCAGGGCTAAAAAACCTGCATCTGAACTGACTCTGATTTCAAGATAACCGTGCTGGCTTCTGTTTATCTGAAAAGTTTCCAGTCTGTTTTCATGTACCTGATAAAATACAGTATTGCTCTCTTTTAGCAAAACCTCTGTACGCTTCTTTTTATGAATACCGATCAAAAACTCTTCTACCTTTTGACCGGAGGGAGTTCCTTTTGACAATCCCTCATACAAAAGCATTTCTCTTTTTTCACCGGAATGAAATATATTTTTAAATTTTCCAGAATAAAACAGATGAAATGCCTCTTCAAAATCATTTTCTGACAGTCTGGCAAAATCAGATAAATTTTTTATTTTCCCGACAGAAGATTCCGCATACAATTTAGAAACAGACACAACAAAAGAAAGGTTATATTCACCCTGTTCTACTACAATACAGAACTCTCCTTTTTGAATATCACCTTCAACCAGACCATAACTATGAAATTGGTAACGAATCCTTATTTCTTCCCCTTCAAACTGTGGTGTCAGACATTCCATCCTCGGATTGGAAGAATATACGATTCCACGCATCGGCACATGATTTGTGCTTGTGATCACAAAATCCCCCGAAACGTCATTTCCTTCCATTGCAGTAATGTCAATTTTATCCACAGAAATTGAAAGAGATGGCTTTAAGTGTTCGAATTTTCCCCTTGCCAGTTGTTGTATCCGTCTTCGCAAATCGACACCCGCTTTTTCTCTTTTAATTGCTTGCTTTTTCAATGACAATCATTATAATAGATTATAAACCAATTTGGAGGAGTTCGCAATGATAAAACACAAAGACCATTTTCACGGAAGTGATTTAGAAAAAATAGAGCAGATCTACGGCATCAGAAAAGAAGAGATCGTCAGTTTTTCTGCAAATGTTAACCCGCTTGGTGTATCACCGCTTCTTCGTACCGCTCTTTCCGAGCAGATCGATGTGATCACGACATATCCTGACAGGGAATATACATCTCTTCGTAAATGCATCGCAGAATACTGCGGTACAGAATATGAAAACGTCATCGTAGGTAACGGTTCCACAGAACTGATCTCTCTTTTTATACAGATTGAGCACCCGAAAAAGGCAATGGTCATCGGTCCTACTTATTCCGAATACGAACGTGAGATCTCTCTTGGCGGAGGTACGACACTCTATTATCCGCTTCGCGAAAAGGATAATTTCCGTTTAGATGTTGATGATTTTATCTCTCATCTGAACGAAAGCATTGATCTGATCGTTATATGTAACCCGAACAACCCTACATCATCCTGCATTACAAGAACAGAAATGCGTCACATCTTAGATGCATGCAAGGAACATGACATTTATGTCATGGTGGATGAAACTTATGTGGAATTTGCCGATAATATGGCTGATATCTCCGCTGTGCCACTGACAAACTATTATAACAATATTGTCATTTTACGTGGTACCTCAAAATTTTTCGCGGCACCGGGACTCCGCCTCGGCTATGCGATCACAGGCAACCGTGATCTGATCAAATCTATCAATACCAGAAAAAATCCATGGACGATCAATTCCCTGGCTGTCGTTGCCGGAGAGACGATGTTCCGTGACACTGCATACATCAAAGCTACCAAAGACCTGATCTCTTCAGAGCGTGCAAGAATTTATCAGACATTCCAGAAAAGCCCTGATTTTAAAGTATATGAACCAAGCGGCAATTTCATGCTGGTACGCATTTTAAAAGATGACCTTACTTCCCAGGATCTATTTGACCGTGCGATCCGTGAAAAAATGATGATCCGTGACTGCTCCACATTTCCATTTCTGGATAACAAGTACATCCGGCTCTGTATCATGAATCCAGAGGATAATGACAGACTGCTTGCCTGCCTGCTCCGGTAAATATCCGGTCAGACAAATCTGTTCACCAGCATTTGTTTTTGTAATTCATCAAAATATAAAATCTTATTTTCAGCACAAATTTCAACGCATTTTCCTAGAACAAAGAGTCGCTTGCGACTCTTTCGCACTCGAGCGGTGCTGTTTACAGCTAACTTCTTCTCCGCGAGATGCGTAATTTCCTATGAATTTAAAAAACACAGCAGATCTTTACAATCTGCTGTGTTTTTCACGTTCTTATTTATTACAACAGATTGTATCACAAAGCCATACAATCTATTGTTTTTTCTCTTAGAGACCTGTTATTACATCATTCCCATGCCAGGGTTGCCTGCCGGAACTGCCGGAGCATCTTCTTTGATATTAGCAACAACAGACTCTGTTGTAAGCAGTGTAGATGCAACAGAAGTTGCGTTCTGTAATGCTGTTCTTGTAACTTTAACCGGGTCAAGAATACCGTTCTCAACCATATCTACATACTCTTCGGTTGCTGCATTGAATCCGATACCGTCTTTAGACTCTTTTACCTTATTGATGATAACAGCGCCCTCAAGTCCTGCATTTGCAGAGATATAGTATAATGGAGCTTCCAGAGCTTTTAAGATAACTTTTGCACCAGTCTTCTCATCACCCTCTAAGGTGTCAGCTAACTCAGCAACAGCTTTAGTTGCATGGATATATGCAGAACCGCCACCTGCGATGATACCTTCTTCGACTGCTGCTCTTGTTGCGTTTAAAGCATCTTCCATACGAAGTTTTGCTTCTTTCATCTCTGTCTCAGTTGCTGCACCGACACGGATAACTGCAACGCCACCTGCTAATTTTGCAAGTCTCTCCTGTAATTTTTCTTTATCAAACTCAGATGTTGTCTCCTCGATCTGTCCACGGATCTGGTTTACTCTGCTTGCGATCGCATCTTTGTCACCAGCACCGTCAACGATCACTGTGTTCTCTTTCTGGACTTTTACAGATTTTGCACGACCTAACTGATCCATAGTTGTGTCTTTTAATTCCAGACCAAGATCAGAGCTGATCACCTGACCACCTGTTAAGATTGCGATATCTTCAAGCATTGCTTTTCTTCTGTCACCATAGCCAGGTGCTTTGACAGCTACTACATTGAATGTACCACGCAGTTTGTTGACGATCAAAGTGGTAAGTGCCTCACCCTCGATATCCTCAGCGATGATAAGTAATCTTGCACCGCTCTGTACGATCTGCTCTAACAGAGGAAGGATCTCCTGAATGTTGCTGATCTTCTTATCTGTGATCAGGATATATGGATCGTCTAATACTGCTTCCATTTTATCCATATCTGTGCACATGTAAGCAGATACATAACCACGGTCAAACTGCATACCTTCTACTAAATCAAGCTCTGTCTGCATTGTCTTAGATTCCTCGATCGTGATAACACCATCGTTGGAAACTTTTTCCATTGCATCAGCAACCATGTTACCAACATTCTCATCTCCTGCAGAGATTGCAGCTACTTTTGCGATCTGGTCTTTGCCATTTACTTTTGATGACATTGCAAGAATTGCTTCTACTGCTTTGTCTGTTGCTTTCTTCATACCACGGCGGAGGATGATCGGGTTTGCACCTGCCTCAAGGTTCTTCATACCCTCCTGTACCATTGCCTGTGCTAAAACAGTTGCTGTTGTGGTACCATCACCTGCAACATCGTTTGTCTTTGTTGCAACTTCTTTTACAAGCTGTGCACCCATGTTCTCGAATGCATCTTCTAACTCGATCTCTTTTGCGATTGTAACACCATCGTTTGTGATCAGCGGAGCGCCGTAAGATTTATCAAGTACTACGTTTCTTCCTTTCGGTCCTAATGTTACTCTTACGGTATTTGCCAGTTTATCTACACCTGCACCTAATGCTGCTCTTGCTTCTGTGCCATATTTAATTTCCTTTGCCATATCTGTCTACCTCTTTCTGAAATTTATTAATGATAAAAATCTGTTTTACTTTGAACAATTATTTATTCTACAACTGCAAGAATATCATTCTGTTTTACGATAATGTATTCTTCTCCGTCTAATTTTACTTCTGTTCCTGCGTATTTTGAATAAATTACCTTCTGTCCGGCTTTTACCTGCATGGTAACTTCTTTTCCATCAACCATTCCACCAGGACCTACGGCAATAACCTCTGCCTCCTGTGGTTTTTCCTGTGCACTGCTTGTAAGGATGATACCTGATTTTGTGGTTTCCTCTGCCTCACACTGTTTTAATACGACTCTGTCGCTTAATGGAACTAATTTCATGTTGCTTACCTCCTGCTTATGATCATCTGTTTTATTTCTTTTGAGTAGTTATTAGCACTCATTTCTTTTGAGTGCTAACTTATGGTTCATATAATAGATTTTTATATTTGAATCTGCAACCAAATATATTTCTATTTATAATTATTTATTCCAATATTTTCTTATTTTTTCTCTCTTTTTCTCATTTTTTTATAAGTTCACTCATTTTCTGTGATTTTATACTTTTTTTATTTTTTCAGCGGAGACTGTTTTACCGTGCGTTTTACGGTCTGTTTTACTGTCTCCTTCATTGCTTTATTTCCTTCCATCCAAAGCAGTTTTAAGGCTCTTGAAAACAGTTTCTGCCGCTCCGGTGAAAGTTTACTGGTTTCTTTCATCAGTTCCTGTATTTTCTTCCATTTACTGTGGTAAAAATCATCTACCGTACGGATCCCGACTTTTTCGATCATATCAAATGCCGTCTCCACGATCTGTGCTCTCTCTTCCCCGTCTAACTGGTAAATCCATGATTTTATCGTTTCATCCAACAACAGGCTCTGCGCCGCAACCTGATCCACATGTACAAAAGATCTTCCGAGTACCTCCCATGACATGGCATCGTGCTGCTGGATCCCGCTGTTTGAGCTCTTGACAACTTCAAACGACTCCTGATGTTCTAAGAGCATTCCGACAATGGAAGATTCCGGCAGGATCGTGTGCAGCTTCGGCAGCATGCGCTGGTACTCTGTGCTTTCCACCATATCGCTCCGGAATCCCGGACCATCATTGCTGTACACATTTAAAATCTGGTTCTGGATCTGCGGATCACATTTTACGGAGGCATACACGGCAAAATTTCCACCCTTTGAATGGCCGCCGACACGCACCCTCTGCTTTTTGTCTGTCACAGCACGGTTCAAATATTCCACTGCCCGGAGCTGTCCCGGCGTTTCTGACAGATAACCCATATTAAAATCTTCCCGCCAGCCCGTGATCGTGTTGTCTGTTCCGCGAAATGCCACATACAGGCTGTCATCCGGCAGTTCCACACAGACCGCCGAAAACTGAAACTGTTCCTCATCCCGGATCTCATTGACATAGCAGCGTAGTTTTACATCCGAAAAACGTTTTGTTTCCGCCATTTTCTCCATAACAAACGGGGCCGATTTCGTCATGGATACCCGTGCCAAGATTTCGTCTTTATCATTCTTTTCCCAAAATTGTCCGGATGCCTCCTTAAGCGGTACAGCCGGCGCATTTTCCTCTGCTGTAACGATCCCCTCAAAATCAACATATGCAAGCTGCGCTAAAATCAGATTATCAACTTCATTAAATTCATCTGCCTCAAACGATAAATCCCCGCGCCAGTCCATATAATCCATGATATTTGCCATATTTTTCCCCCTGTCTTTTATTCAGATCAGCCCATAATGTTTCAGTCCGTTCCAGATCCCATCTTTATGGATATCTGTGGTAATAAATTCTGCCGCATTCTTTGCCACATCCGTACCATTTCCCATGGCAATCCCATGTGCCACAAATTCAAGCATTTCCACATCATTAGCACTATCCCCGAATGCATAAGTATCTTCTTTTGCGATTCCAAGAAACGCACAGAGACGCTCAATGCCACTTGCCTTGGAATGCCCCGCCTGCCCGATCTCTAATATTCCATCCGGCTCATGGACGATCATATCAAACTCCGTTCCCAGTTCTTTCCTGACAAGTTCTACATCTGCATTTCCAAGTTCCGCACTCAGCTTATTTACCTCATATTGTGCAATTCCGGTAATACTTTTTAGGTTTTCCCCAAGCTCATTTCTCAGATAAATGACATATGGATCATCCTTGAAGTCTTTTTCATCCACATAAATATAATTCGGTCCCTCTAGTACCATTGGTATCTGGTATTTTCTAAGTACTGTAAGAATATGTTTGATTTGTTCGTTGGTCAGTAAAAGTTCAAATAACTTTTCTCCCTCGAATTCAATGTGTGTGCCGCATGCTGCCACAATGCCATCAAACCCGAGTGCCAGTAATTTGGGACTTTTGATATTGGATCTGCTTCTTCCACTGCACAGGAAGGCATAATGCCCGTTTTTTCTTAGTTCTTTCAATGCTTCTTTTGTGCTTTCCGGTATATTCATCTTAAAATCCCATAATGTACCGTCTATATCAAAAAATACTGCTTTTTTCATTATATCGTCTATTTTTCCCTTCTGTCGTGATGGTTTTTATTCTAACAGAATTTTCCCATTAAGCAAAGTATTTTAAAATCCATATCACCGTATAATCGAGTAGGAGGGAAATCTGAGTGATTTCCCGACCTCTCACACCACCGTGCGTACCGTTCGGTACACGGCGGTTCAGTCAACTTAA